>OGLM01004178.1_pt1 | contig 10907 bp, 7 predicted proteins | sample 1572531 | NCBI WGS metagenome assembly OGLM01 (sample SAMEA2581909, study PRJEB24529) | metagenome | biome: Human gut stool | place: China | collected 2011 | reverse complement strand
TGACACCGGTTTCTATTATGATTTTGACGTAGAGCATCCGTTCAGTCAGGAAGAGCTGACAAAGATCGAAGCGGAGATGAAGAAAATTGTCAAGGCCAACGAAAAGCTGGAGCAGTTCTATCTGTCTCCGGAAGAGGCTGTGGCAAAGCTGAAGGAAATGGACGAGCCGTATAAGGTGGAGCTGTGCGAAGAGCATGCCGGAAACGGAGAACCGATTTCCTTCTATCAGCAGGGCGATTTTACCGACCTGTGCGCCGGCCCGCATCTGATGGCAACCGGTACCATTAAGGCATTTAAGCTGCTGTCCTGCACAGGCGCTTATTGGAGAGGCTCTGAAAAGAACAAGATGCTGTCCCGTGTCTATGCGGTGGCATTCCCCAAGGCTGCGATGCTGGAAGAGCATCTGGCAAAGCTGGAAGAAGCCAAGAAGCGTGACCACAATAAGCTGGGTCGGGAACTGGAATACTTTACAACAGTAGATGTAATCGGCCAGGGTCTGCCGGTGCTGCTGCCGAAGGGTGCCAGAGTGGTACAGCTGCTCCAGCGCTGGGTAGAAGATGTGGAACAGGCACACGGCTGTCTGCTGACCAAAACGCCGCTGCTGGCAAAGCGGGAACTGTATAAGATCTCCGGTCACTGGGATCACTATCTGGACGGTATGTTCATTCTGGGCGACCCCGCTGACGAGACGAAGGAGTGCTTCGCCCTGCGTCCCATGACCTGCCCGTTCCAGTATCAGGTGTACCTGAACCGCGGCCGCAGCTACCGCGACCTGCCCATGCGTCTGGGCGAGACGTCCACCCTGTTCCGCAACGAGGACTCCGGCGAGATGCACGGCCTGATCCGCGTCCGCCAGTTCACCATCTCCGAGGGACATCTGGTGCTGCGCCCCGACCAGCTGGAGGAGGAGTTCAAGCAGTGCCTGGATCTGGCCAAGTACTGCCTGGGCACCGTGGGCCTGTTGGAAAAGTGCACGTTCCGCTTCTCCCAGTGGGACCCCGCCAACCCCAACAACAAGTACGAGGGCACGGCGGAGCAGTGGGACCACGCCCAGGCCGCCATGGAGCGCATCCTGAAGGATCTGAACGTGGACTACACCGTGGGCATTGACGAGGCCGCGTTCTACGGCCCCAAGCTGGACATCCAGTACAAGAATGTGTACGGCAAGGAGGATACCCTTGTCACCATCCAGATCGATATGCTGCTGGCGGAGCGCTTCGGCATGTACTATATCGATGAGAACGGCAACAAGGCCCTGCCCTATATCATCCACCGCACGTCTCTGGGCTGCTATGAGCGGACGCTGGCCTACCTGATCGAGGAGTACGCCGGCGCGCTGCCCACCTGGATGATGCCCGAGCAGGTACGCTTCCTGCCTATTACTGACCGCGCTGCCGACTACTGCGTGCAGCAGGCCGCGGAGCTGCGCAAGCAGGGCTTCCGCGTGGAGGTGGACAGCCGCAACGAGAAGATCGGCAAGAAGATCCGCGAGGCTACCCTGGAGAAGATCCCCTTCATGCTGGTGGTTGGCGACCGCGACATGGAGAACGGCACCGTCTCCGTCCGTACCCGCAAGGGCGAGGACCTGGGCGCCATGACGCTGGAGGATTTCTCTGCCAAGCTGCGCCAGATCGTGGATGAGAAGCAGAAGATCTGACGAGTGCCATAAGTTATAAGGTAAGCGGGAGAGACAGGCGGAAGCCTGTCTCTTTTGCTGCAGTCAGACAAAAAACAGATTTCGCCAAAAGAAAAGTTTATTATAGCAAAACAGCAGGCTTCTGACAGAAAACCGCATGAAAAATACATGAAAATGATACAAATGCGCCAAAAATTGGGAAAGTGTGTGGATGAAAAACAAGGAGATGCACGATTGGACACCATTCAGAGGCACAAATATGTTGACAGAGTGTGAACTTATCTGGTAAAATCAAATGGGTGCGCAGCACCCGAATGCATAGAAGAGGACAGGGCGCGCCCTGTTCGCTGTTTCCTTCTGGCGGAGGAAACAACAAACTATGGTAAAGGAATTAGGAGGTAAACATGAAAAAAGTAGTTTCTCTGCTGCTGGCTCTCATCATGGCGTTCTCCCTGGTCGCCTGCGGCGAAAAGGAGGGCGAGACCGATGATAACACCGTGCCCTACAAGATCGGCATCGTGACCGGCTCCGTCTCTCAGTCCGAGGACGACCGCCGCGGCGCCGAGGCCTTCCAGAAGGAGTATGGCGAGGATATGGTCCAGCTGGCCATCTATCCCGACAACTTCACCGAGGAGACCGAGACCACCATCCAGACCATTGTGAACCTGTCCGCGGATCCTCTGATGAAGGCGATCATCGTCAATCAGTCCGTCCCCGGCGTCACCGAGGCGTTCCGCAAGATCAAGGAGTCCCGTCCTGACATCATCTGCATCGCCGGTGAGTCCCACGAGGACCTGCCCGAGATCGGCTCCGCTGCCGACCTGGTCACCAACAATGACTTCGTCTCCCGCGGCTACCTGATCATCCGCACCGCTCACGAGCTGGGCTGCGACACCTTCGTACATATCTCCTTCCCCCGCCACATGTCCTATGAGACCATGAGCCGCCGCGTGGCCATCATGAAGGCCGCTTGCGAGGAGTTCGGCATGAAGTTCGTCCTGGAGACGGCTCCCGATCCTACCTCTGACGTGGGCGTTTCCGGCGCTCAGGCTTACATTCTGGAGCAGGTGCCCGCTTGGGTCGAGAAGTACGGCCAGAAGGCTGCTTACTTCTGCACCAACGATGCTCACACCGAGCCTCTGCTGAAGCGCCTGCTGGAGTGCGGCGGCTACTTCATCGAGGCCGACCTGCCCTCTCCCCTGATGGGTTATCCCGGTGCTCTGGGTCTGGATCTGACCGAGGAAGCCGGTGATTTCGAGAAGATTCTGACCAAGGTCGAGTCCGCCATCGTTGAGAAGGGCGGCGCCGATCACTTCGGTACCTGGGCTTACTCCTACGGCTACACCCTGTCCGCCGGTCTTGCTCTGCACGCCAAGAACGTGCTGGACGGCAAGAGCGAGCTGAAGGACATGGACGATGTGGCTGCCGCGCTGCAGGTCTACTCTCCCAAGGCGGCCTGGAACGGCGCCAGCTACACCAACGCCACCACCGGCGCGAAGTCTGAAAACGTGTTCCTGATCTATCAGGATACCTATATCATGGGCGATCCCGGCCACTTCATGGGCAACGCTACCGTGGAGATCCCGGAAAAATACTTCACCATCAGCTGACGACAGGCTTTTGAAGCAACCATTAAAGCGGGGAGGGAGGGCATCCTCCCTCCCCGCTGCTATAGGTAGGGATGAATATGGAAAAGAACAATGCTCCGCTGCTTGAGATGCGGAATATCAAAAAGGGCTTTTTCGGCAATCAGGTGCTTACGGACATCAACTTCACCTTGAAAGAGGGCGAGGTGCTGGGTCTGGTGGGCGAAAACGGCGCCGGAAAGAGCACCTTGATGAAAATACTGTTTGGCATGGACGTGATCCGTGAGACGGGCGGCTACGAGGGGGATGTCCTGATCGACGGAGAAAAAGTGCAGTTCAACACCCCCTTTGATGCGCTGAAGGCCGGCATCGGCATGGTGCATCAGGAGTTCTCGCTGATCCCCGGCTTTACTGCCACGGAGAACATCCTCCTCAACCGCGAGCCCAAGAAAAAAAGCGTCATTTCAGAAGTGTTCGGCCCGCGCCTGGACACTCTCGACTATAAGGAAATGGATAACCGCGCCGCAAAAGCCATTGAGAAGATGGGCGTGGCTATCGACCAGAAGATGGTCATCAGCAGCATGCCCGTGGGTCACAAGCAGTTCACGGAGATCGCCCGCGAGCTGAGCAAGGAGAACCTGAAGCTGCTGATCCTGGACGAGCCCACCGCCGTGCTCACCGAGCAGGAGGCGCAGGCGCTGTTGGACTCCATCCGCGGCATGGCCTCCCGGGGCATCGCCGTGATCTTCATCACCCACCGCCTGCAGGAGATCCTGTCGGTGTGCGATAAGGTGGTCATCATGCGGGACGGTTATGTGGTCAAGGACGTGCCCGCCCGCGAGACGGATGTCCGCGACATCACCCACTACATGGTGGGGCGCGAGGTGGCTGCCGGCGGCGCTGCCCACGACATCCGCGACCACTCCGATGCCCGCACCATTATGTCCATCCGCAAGCTGTGGGTGGATATGCCCGGCGAGATCGTCCGCAACGTGGATCTGGACGTGAAGGAGGGCGAGATCCTGGGCATCGGCGGTCTGGCCGGCCAGGGCAAGCTGGGTATTCCCAACGGTGTGATGGGCCTGTACGAGGCGGGCGGCACCGTGGAGTTCGATGGCAAGCCTATCGCGCTGAACAGCCCCCGGAAGTGCCTGGACTCCCAGCTGGCCTTCGTGTCCGAGGATCGGCGCGGCGTGGGTCTGCTGCTGGATGAGTCACTGGAGTGGAACGTGGCGTTCCCCGCCATGCAGGTGCAGAACAAGTTCCTGAAGAGAATGGGTTTCTTCACATGGCGCGACGAAAAGGCCATCCACACGGTGACGAACCGGTATATCGATGAATTGCAGATCAAGTGTACCGGCTCCAGCCAGAAGGCCAGAGAGCTGTCCGGCGGCAACCAGCAGAAGGTGTGTCTGGCCAAGGCGTTCGCGCTGGAGCCCCGCTTCCTCTTCGTGTCCGAGCCTACCCGCGGCATCGACGTGGGCGCCAAGGCGCTGGTGCTGGAGGCGCTGAAGAAATTTAACCGCGAATCCGGCGTCACGGTGGTGATGATCTCCTCCGAGCTGGAGGAGCTGCGCCAGATCTGCGACCGCATCGCCATCGTCTCCGGCGGCAGGGTCGCCGGTATCCTGCCTGCTGACCATTCCTCCGAGGAGTTCGGTATGCTCATGGTCAGTCAGGTGAAGTAAGGAGGAAGAAATGGGCAATACGACCACACTTGGAAACAAGTCAAAATTCAGAGAGTTGGTGGACAGCTTCGGCCTGCCGCGTCTGATCATCGCGTGCTTCCTGCTGCTGCTGCTCATCGCCGCGCCCTGCGTGGGGCTGGATTTCCCCACACAGATCACCAATATCATCACCCGTTTCAGCTGGAACGCCGTGATGGTGCTGGCCATGGTGCCCATGGTACACTCCGGCTGCGGCCTGAACTTCGGCCTGCCGCTGGGTATCGTGTCCGGACTGCTGGGTGCCACGCTGTCCATCGAGCTGGGCTATACGGGGTTTGCCAGCTTCCTGATGGCCATCCTCATCGCAACGCCCTTTGCCCTGCTGTTCGGCGGCGGCTACGGCTGGCTGCTGAACAAGATCAAGGGCGGCGAGATGATGATCGCCACCTATGTGGGCTTCTCGTCCGTGTCCTTCATGTGCATGATGTGGCTGCTGCTGCCGTATAAGCATCCCACCATGGTGTGGGGCTTCTCCGCCAGCGGTCTGCGTACCGTCATCTCGCTGGAGGGCTATTACGACAAGGCGCTGGCCAACATTCTGACCATCGACCTGAACAGCATCGGCATCAATCTGGTGATCCCCACCGGTACGCTGCTGTTCTTCGTGCTGCTGGCCGTGCTGATGTGGGCGTTCCTGCACACCAAGACCGGCACCGCCATGACCGCTGTGGGCTCCAACCCCGCCTTTGCCCGCGCAGCGGGCATCAACGTGGACAAGATGCGGCTTATCTCCGTGATCATGTCCACCTGGCTGGGTGCTGTGGGTATTCTGGTGTATGAGCAGGGCTTCGGCTTCATACAGCTGTACAACGGCCCCTTCTGGATGGCCATGCCCGCCGTGGCCGCCATCCTTATCGGCGGCGCGTCGGTGAATAAGGCATCCATCGGCAATGTGATTATCGGTACGATCCTGTATCAGGGCGTGGTGACCATGACCCCCACCGTGATGAGCGCCGCCTTCCAGATGGATATGAGCGAAGTCATCCGTATCGTGGTATCCAACGGCATGATCCTCTATGCCCTGACCAGAAAGACGGAAAGGGGGCGCTGACATGAAGGGTAAGAGATTCGACGTAAAGCAATTCCTGGGCAAAAACTCAGTGCCCGTCCTGTTTATCATCATCTGCGCCGTGCTCATTCCCGTGTCCGGCCTGCCGGTGAGCTACATACTTAACGAGGCTATGACCCGTCTGGGGCGCAACGCCTTTTTGATCCTGAGCCTGCTGATCCCCATTATGGCCGGTATGGGTCTGAACTTTGCCATGACGCTGGGCGCTATGGCCGGCGAGATCGCGCTGATCCTGGTGGCGGACTGGCAGATCTGGGGTATCCCCGGGCTGGTGCTGGCGGCCATCCTGTCCATCCCCCTGTCCATTCTGCTGGGTCTTATGTGCGGCAGCATCCTGAACCGCGCCAAGGGCCGCGAGATGGTCACCAGCTACTTTATCGCCTACTGCATGACCGGTGTGTACCAGCTGGTGGTGCTGTATATGATGGGGCCCATCATCCCCATCCTCCACAACACACTGAAGCTGCCCCGCGGCTTTGGTATCCGCAACACAGTCAGCCTTCTGCAGATGCGGCAGAGCATCGATAATGCGCTGGCCATCTACGTGGGCGGCGTGAAGATCCCTGTGCTGACGCTGATCATCATCGCATTGGCCTGCCTGTTCATCGTGTGGTTCCGCCGCACGAAGCTGGGTCAGGACATGCGCGCGGTGGGCCAGGATATGAACGTGGCGCGGGACGCCGGTATCAACGTGGACCGCACCCGCCTGATCTCCATCGTCATGTCCACCGTGTTCGCGGGCTTCGGCATGATCATCTATCTGCAGAACATGGGCAACTTCCCCACCTATACGGCGCATACCAACGTCGGCATGTTCTGCATCGCCGCGCTGCTGGTGGGCGGCGCCTCCGTGGAAAAGGCGTCCATCGGCAACGTGTTCCTGGGTGTGCTCCTGTTCCATACCATGTTCATCGTGGCGCCGGCCGCCGGAACCAAGATCACCGGCGACTCCATGATCGGCGAGTACTTCCGCGTGTTCGTGTCCTACGCCGTTATCACCGTGGCACTGGTCATGTACGAGGCCAAGAAGCGCAAGGAGAACCGCACGCTGGGTCAGCAGCTGGCCATTGAGCAGAAGGCCGAGGAGGAGGGGAGAACCGCATGAAAACGACGAAACGCTCGTGGCTCATCCGTATCGCCTTTATCCTGGTGCTGGTGCTCGTCGCCGTGGTGATGCTGCGCATCGGACGCGGCCACACCGTCTATTTCGACAACCGCGCAGTGGACAAGGGCGGCCAGTCTGTGGAGGCACCCTATAAGATCACTGTGTATGTGAACGGCGAGCAGATCTCCAAGCTGTACGAAAAGGAGCGCTGCTTGACCACCGTCGTCGGCGACAAGCTGGAGCTGACCGTGGAGGTCATGCAGCAGAAGGGCGGCAGCGAGACAACGGAAACGTACCAAATGACACTGCCCCATAACATCGACGGCATCATCATCAACCTGCCGGCGTATATGGCTGGTCTGCCGGAGGAGGCCTATCTGGAGGAATTCATCCCCGCGCCCCCCGCCGAGGAGGACGACGAGGAAGCGCCCGGTATCGAGGACGATATGGGCCTAGGCGACTTCTGATAATGTGTGCTGCATACACAGCCCATGCGAAAGCATGGGCTGTGGGCGCATAGGGACTTGCTTGCGGGCGGCAGGCGGATATGCTATACTGAATGGGCGGCGCGGAGACCGCGGCCGCATGGGAAAGGAGTATCAAAATGGCTGTTTTGAAAGGCTTGAAGCCAGAAAAGGTGTTCGCATATTTTGAAAAGCTGTGCTCGGTGCCCCACGGCAGCGGCAACACGAAGATTATCAGCGATCTGTGCGTGGACTTTGCCAAGGAACTGGGACTGAAGTACCGGCAGGAGCCGTGCAACAACGTGGTGATCTGGAAGCCGGCATCTCCCGGCCATGAGAGCGCCGAGCCGATCATCCTGCAGGGACACATCGACATGGTGTGCGCCAAGACCGACGACTGCACCAAGGACATGACCCGCGAGGGACTTGACCTGATGACCGACGGGGAGTGGATCTGGGCGGACAAGACGTCGCTGGGCGGCGACAACTGCATTGCCGTGGCCATGATCCTGGCGATCCTGTCGGATGACACACTGGTGCATCCGCCCATCGAGGCGGTATTCACCGTGGACGAGGAGGTGGGCATGGACGGCGCCTTTGCGCTGGACTGCTCTGACCTGAAGGGCAAAAAGCTGCTGAATTTGGACTCCGAGCTGGAGGGCGTGTTCACCGTGTCCTGCGCAGGCGGCATGCGCTCCGATTGCCTGCTGCCCGCAGCGCTGACCGACGCGGCGGACATGGAGGGCTTCGGCATCACCGTGGCCGGCCTGCGGGGCGGTCACTCCGGTGCGGACATCCATCTGGGACGCGGCAGCGGCAACCGCCTCATGGGACGGGTACTGGCCACAGCGCTGGAGAAGTTCCCCGGTCTGCGGCTGGCAGCCTTCTCCGGCGGGCAGTTCGACAACGTGATCTGCTCCCGCTGCGATGCGGCGGTGGCGCTGCCCAAGGGCAGCGGCCGGGCGTTCGAAGCGTTTATCCGGGAGCTTGAGGGGGTGCTGAAGAACGAGTACGCCGTCACCGACCCCGATGTGACGCTGACCTGCGCGGCAGCGGAGACGGCAAAAGCCGTGTCCGCAGAGCGCACCGTGACGCTGGTGCAGGCGCTGACGGCCATGCCGCAGGGCGTGGAGGCTATGGACACGGATTTCCCCGGTCTGGTGCAGACATCCCTGAATATGGGCGTGGTGAAGCTGGACGGCGACGGACTGCACATCGCGTTCTCCATCCGGTCGTCCATCGCGTCCCGGAAGCTGATGCTGGCCCAGCGCGTGCGGGCTGTGGCGGCGCTGGCGGGCGGCACTGTGGCAGAGCGGGGCGTGTACCCCGGCTGGCAGTACAAGAGGGAGTCGCAGTTCCGGGATACGCTGCTGGCGGCGTATAAGGATCTTACCGGTAAGGACGGCGTGGTGGAGGCCACCCACGGCGGTCTGGAGTGCGGATTGCTAATGGAGAAGATCCCCGGTCTGGACGCGGTGTCCATGGGGCCGGAGCTGCACGATGTACACTCCGTGCGGGAGCGGCTAAGCGTGCCCTCCACGGAGCGCACCTATGAACTGGTATGCGAACTGCTGCGGCGCAGCTGTTGAATGTGACAGAAAGCTGAGAGGCGGGGCTTTGCCCCGCCTCTGTTATTTTGCAGGATTGCCCGGCAGAAAATGCACTTCTTGCGGGGCGTTCCTGCATAAAACAATTTAGCATTATGAATAGACCACCGCTAAAAAGTACCATGATACAGACAAAACTACGAATTTGCCGAAAGAAATGATGACTAAGAAAAGCGGAATGTCCGCACGGACGGGAAAATCGTTCTGCAGAAAAATGAAATTTTCCGCATTTAGATATTGCAAAAAGTTTACGCCTGCGATATAATGGCACCGTTGAACACCGCCGCGCCCGACCGGCCGGCGGAAAAAGCTGTTTTTCAGGAAGAGGAAAACAATTTATCTATCAATAAGGAGAAAGAACATGAAAAAGTTTTTTGCACTGGTTCTGGCGCTGGTCATGGCGCTGAGCCTGGTCGCCTGCGGCGACAAGAAGGACGACAGCGGCGATGTGACCGCTGAGCATACCGACACCACCACCGTGGCCGTGGGCGCGGTGATCCTGGCCCGCGACGACGTGTCCAGCGACGACGTGTACAAGTTCGTGGCGGACATCTTCGACAACGCCGCGTCCCTGACCACCAGCCACGCCAAGTACGGCGAGCTGAGTCTGGAGTACGGCGCTTCCATCACCTCCGTGCCCTATCACCCCGGCGCTGCCAAGTACTTCGCCGAGAAGGGCTTCGATGTGGCAACCAAGTAAAGATCTGAACGGGATCTTTACAGCATCACCGCCATTTCCATACCTATAAGTATGTCATTCAGGCTGCGGCGGAGAAATCCGCCGCAGCCGTGAGTGGTTCTAAAGCGAAGCACAGCTCTCCGGAACGGAAGAACAGAGCGCTTGCTGCGGACCAATTTACAAGAATTTACCCCGATCCCCGGTTGAGAAGGACAGAGATCCGCTGCCCCTGTCAACTGCGGATGTGAGAAAACGATCAAGGAGGAGACCATATGGGCCTGTTCAAGAAAAAAGACCCCATTGTTGAAGTGGAAAAGGCACTCGACCACGAGGTGCACGAGATGGAGCATGATATCCAGGCGGACGTGGATGCGGTCATGAAAAAGTATGACCGGGAATCCAACACCCGTATCTGGGAGGGGGCTCCGAAAATCGCCCTGCGGGTGCTGATGTCGGCCTTCTCAATCTATTGTATCCTGATGACCCTGTTCAGCAAGGCGCTTCCGGAGCGGCGGCTGTCCCTGTTTCTGGGCTTTATCATCATTATCGGCTATCTGGTGTATCCCGCCAGAAAAGGTGCTGCCCGGGTGAACCATGTGCCCTGGTATGACTGGATCCTGATGGTTCTGGGCGCTGGCAGCTTCTTCTATTTTGCCATCAACGCTTTCTCCATCATTCAGTTGGCCACCAAACTTCAGCCCATCCACATCATCGTCGGTGCCATCGGTATTGTGGTACTGATCGAGCTGTGCCGCCGGTGCGTGGGCCTGCCCATTCTGGTGGTGCTGGGCCTGCTGCTGATCTACACGTTTTATAACCAGCTCAGCTGGGACCCCAGCTTTTACAAGGCGCTGAAGAACATCGTCTATAAGCTGTTCTACACCACCAGCGGCGTCATCGGTACGCCGGTAAGCGTCTGCTACACCTACATTGTGCTGTTCATCATCTTTGGCGCATTTCTGGAGCGCACCGGCATCGCCAACTTCTTCATTAGCTTCGCCAACCGTCTGGCGGGCTGGTCTTCCGGCGGCCCC
>OGLM01004177.1_pt1 | contig 10909 bp, 8 predicted proteins | sample 1572531 | NCBI WGS metagenome assembly OGLM01 (sample SAMEA2581909, study PRJEB24529) | metagenome | biome: Human gut stool | place: China | collected 2011 | reverse complement strand
AATCTGTAAACGATACGTTCTTGTCAATATAAAGACCTTCTATCTGATGGAAAAAGCAATGTGCGCGTGCCGATATGGCTTCATTGCGGTAAACCCGTCCCGGACATATCACACGAATCGGCGGTTGCTGATGTTCCATCCCACGGCTTTGGTCGTTGGATGTGTGTGAACGAAGGATTATGTTTTTTCTTACATCTTCTTTGTTTGTCTCGATAAAGAACGTGTCCTGCATGTCGCGCGCAGGATGGTCTTCGGCAAAGTTCAGCTTTGTGAAAACGTGCAGGTCATCGTCTATTTCCGGTCCTTCTGCAATGCTGAATCCCATGCGCTGGAAAATATCTATGATCTTGTTCCTTGTAATTGTCAGCGGATGGCGCGCTCCGAGTTGTATCGGATAGGCGGAACGTGTCAGGTCTATATCATTTAATGTGTCATTGCCTGTATCTGCGTTATCTTTCAACTCATTGATTTTCTGTATGGCAAGTTGCTTAAGCTCGTTTATTTTTATTCCAACAGTCTTTTTATCTTCCGGTGCAACATTTCTGAAATCAGCCATAAGGTTGGTTATTTCACCTTTCTTGCCGAGATATTTCAGACGCAGAGATTCTATTTCTTCAGCGTTTTTTGCTGAAAGATTGCCTATCTCGATAATAAGTTGGTCTATTTTGTCCAATATCATAGTTATTGTGTTGATTTTGTATGTCGCTTGTTGCAGACAGGCATTGTGGCTCATAAAGGGTGCTTTGGCTCATTATAATATCATGCCTGACTTTTAAAATCATTGCAAAGGTAATATTTTTAGCTTAGAATAAGAAATATATAGAAATACAGCAGATTTGACTGATCGTAGAGCGAATATGATTATCAGAAAAGCAGAAGAAAAAGATATTCCGAGAATTTTGGAATTGTTAGAGCAGGTGCTGCAAATTCATGCAGATATCAGACCTGATATCTTTATTCCCGGAACGACAAAATATACGGCAGACGAATTGACAGAGCTTTTGAAAAATGCGGAAAAGCCAATCTATGTCGCAGCAGATGAGGATGATGTTTGTATGGGATATGCATTTTGTCAATTACAGGAGCAGCCTTTTTCAAACAATATGGTACCGTTTAAGACTTTATTTATTGATGACCTATGTGTCGACCAGGAGGCACGAGGCCGGCATATTGGGGAAAGCCTGTTTGAATATGTAAAAAATGAAGCAAAACAACTGGGGTGCTATGAAGTGACATTACATGTATGGACAGGAAATACATCAGCAGAAAAATTTTATGAAAAAATGGGAATGCGGACAAAAGAAAGACAGATGGAATATATAATATGATGCCAGGGTCAAAAGGTCTAAAACCACATGAGCTTGCTCATAAGTGGTTGAAAGACCTTGGGACCCGCCCCGATATGAGCATAAAAGTGGGATGTTAATCCCACGATATGCGAATATTGGGCAGGATTGTGGGAGTGCGTAGCACGGAGCAATCCGTAGGCATCAAAGTCGGGGGGCTTTCGCCCCCGACATCTTATTCATTAGAAAAGCATACTTCATAAGTTGCCGCATTCTGACTCAGCCGGCTTCTGTTCCTGTAATCAAAGAGAAGATATTTTCCATCAAATTTTTCAAGATGCGTCATCTTGCGGAGCTGCCTTGCATCAAAGCCGTCATATTCTTTCAAGTATCTGTGGGTTTCTGCCTCTTCCCTGTAAAATGCAGTCATCTCTTCTTTCGTGACCTGGTTCTCCCCTGCAAATGCCGGACGGTTTTTTACATTTTCCCGCAAATACAGATCCAGCGTCAGCCACTCTCTGTAGCTGTCTGCACGATCAGGAATCTGCGTCCTGATAAACTGCCACAGATTTTCATACCGTGCCAGCCGGGAATGGTTGATCCCGAACAGTCCATTTTTTTCATAATATTCTCCCAGCTCCACATACAGATCAAACGGAGACGGGAACTCCTTCACAAGATGCTCCATCGTATTCGCAAACTGCCCGCTGTTATAGTGTACTTCCACCATCTCTTCTACTTTTTTCAGACGGATCACATCCCCATATGGGAGCCAGTTGGTAGACAGTACTTCATAAGGCGGACGATCCTGCCACACCAGTCCATACGCTTCTGCATTATCATACATAAAAGAACCGTGAAGTACTTTCAGGAATCCAAGCTGCAACTGATCCGGATGCATTGCATAGACCTCATTAAATGAATGTCCGAAACTCTCATAATTCTCATAAGGAAGTCCTGCAATCAGATCCAGATGCTGATGCACATTTCCTTTTTCTCTGATCCGCTCTACTTTCGCACGTACCTTTTTCAGATCCATTGTTCTGTGAATCTCCCGGATCGTCTCCGGGTTGGCAGACTGGATTCCGATCTCCAGCTGGATCAGTCCCGGACGCATCCTGCGGATCAGTTCGATTTCCTCCTCATTCAGAAGATCTGCTGCCACCTCAAAATGAAAATTTGTAATGCCTTTATCATGCTCCGTTATATACTTCCAGATCGCCATGGCATGGTCATGCTTACAGTTAAATGTCCTGTCCACAAATTTCACCTGCGGCACTTCATGATCGATAAAAAACTGCAATTCTTTTTTTACCAGTTCTATCTTTCTGAACCTGAGACATTTATCTATGGAAGAAAGACAGTAACTGCAGGAAAATGGACATCCTCTGCTGGACTCATAGTAAATGATCCTGTTCTGAAAATCTTCGATATGTTCATATACAAAGGGTACGGTACTCAGATCCAGGATCGGACGGTTCTCAGTTTCAATTATTTCCCCATTCTCATCCCGGAACATCAGACCCTCAATATCTCTGAGCTGCTTTCTTTCCTTTAATTTCCCATAATATGCAACCAGTTCTGTAAAAGACTCTTCGCCCTCGCCTTTCATGATCCCCTGCACCATCGGATAGTTTTCCAGCACCTCCCTGGCATTGTAGGAGACTTCCGGGCCTCCCAGCCAGATGGCAGTCTTCGGAAGGATCTTTGCGGTCTCCCGGAGGATCTGTCCCACCTCCGTTATATTCCACAGATAACAGGACAGGCAGAGTACATCCGGGTTTCTCCGGTAAAGATCCGTCAGGATCTCATCAAACGGCTGATTGATCGTATATTCCGCAATGGCAATCTCACTTTCAGGATACCTTTCTTTTGCATAAGCTCTCAGACAGTATACCGCTAAATTGGAATGAATATATTTTGCATTGACTGCAGCAAGTAAAACTTTCACTCTCTTCCTCCCATTTGTAGATACCAGGGTCAAAAGGTCTGACACCACATGTGCTCGCACACTAGTGGTAGAATGACTTTGTGACCCGCCCCAATATGAGCATAAAAGTGGGGCGTAAGCACCACGATATGCGAATGTTGGGTAGGATTGTGGGAGCACGTAGTGCGTAACAATCCGTAGGTATCATAGTCGGGGGCTTTTGACCCCGACATCATTTGTATATTTTATCAACAGTACCCTATTATACTATTTTTTTGTTCAAAAATCATCCATATCCGTTGACATTTTTCTAAATATCCTGTAAAATATTGATTCGTGCAGCCGGGGTGGTAGCGGTACCTTGAACCTGCAATCCGCTATAGCAGGGGTGATATTGTGCAGAGGGCGAAAGCTGGCAGAGCTGCCCCCGATAAGTGACGTTGATGTCCGGGTCTTACGCGACGGGAATCTGTGAACCGTGTCAGGTCGGGAACGGAGCAGCACTAAGCAGAACCTTCCGGGTGCCGTAAGGGTGCCTGGGCTGAGTCAACTGTCGGGGTAACGTCTGTTGGTCCAGTTCGAAGCACAATGCACTTTTAGTAACAATTAATGAAATAGAATATTGGTTATATTGGAAACGATACATTCCCCCGGAATGATGAACGAACAACACGATTCTGTTACGCTTATTATCTCAGGAGGTTTTTTTATGCCCAAAAATAAGTTTCAAGATGTAATTTTTACGATTATCATGGTATTTGTCATGGTTTATGTGATGATCTGCTACAATATCGCACTGAACATCGGCGGTATGAAGAATGAAGTATTTTTAAGTGCTTTCCACGAACTTGTCATCATGGGACCACTTGCATTTATCCTTGATTTCTTTCTTGTAGGACCATTTGCCAAAAAGAAAGCTTTTTCGATCATAAATCCAGAAAGAGACAACCCGTTTATGATCGTGCTTGCAATTTCTGTCGTATCGATCATCGGTATGTGTCCGCTGATGAGCCTGGCTGCGACCCTGCTTTTCAAAAATGCAGGAAGTCAGTTTATTGCCGTATGGCTTGAGACGACCGCATTGAATTTCCCAATGGCATTCTTCTGGCAGCTTTGCTTTGCCGGTCCATTTGTCAGAAAGGTATTCGGACTCTTATTCAGAGAAAAGTGATTTCTTTTTCATTTTCTGCTTCGCACGAAGCTCTCTGAAAAATTGCTTCATCATCAGGCTGCATTCTTCTTCTAAGACTTTGGTCTTTACTTCAGCCTGGTGATTGAATGCCTGCACATCCAAAAGATTCAGCACCGATCCGGCACAGCCTGCCTTTGGATTCATGCAGCCCACCACCACTCTTGGAATCCGGGACTGGATGATCGCACCGGCACACATCTGACATGGCTCCAGTGTCACATAAAGAGTACATTCTTCCAGCCGCCAGTCACCCAGCTTTTTGCTGGCTTTTTTTATTGCGGAAATTTCTGCATGAGCAAGCGGACTTTTATCTGTATTGCGGCGGTTGTATCCACGGGCAATGATTTTTCCCTCATGGACGATCACGCATCCGATGGGGGTTTCTTCTAAGGCATATGCTTTTTTGGCCTGCTTCAACGCTTCTTTCATATATTTTTCATCCCGCATTTCAGCTTCTGATTGATTCTGCATTTCAATTTCTGATTGATTTTGTAATTCAGTTTCTGATTCATTCTTTAATTGTTCCATAACGGCTTCTCCTCTCACTCCATTCTTTCATAACATTCCCGGCTTTTATTTCTTTGTTCTTTTTTCTGCTCCTTTTGAATACATTATACGAAAAAGACAAGATGAAAGGTATTTTATGAACCAGGGTATTTATTATCTCTATGAATATGAAACCGGGCAGCGAAAAAGGAATCTTGGATTTTTACAGATTTCCCATCAGTACCGCTCCTGTATGATGACACTTCATCTGAAAAGTCTGTCACTCTCTCCCGGAACGGCACTGGAACTCCATGGATTTTATAACAAAGACAGGGATCTCATCCATGCTCCCTGTGCAATCCTGAACTATTCCGGTGGAAGTATTGCGACCCGGTTATCTATATCTGAGTCATTATTTCCCTGCGGGAAATCTTTTTCCGGACTTGAAGGCTTTCTTCTTTTACCGGAAGGGAAAGCAGAACCACTCTTCTGGGCTGCCTCAGTTAATGCACTTCCTGTTGGTTTTTCACTGATTTCTGCCGAAGAACTGTCCCGGTCACCTGAAGAAGTTTCTCCTGTGGAATCGTCTCCGTCACCTGAAGAAGTCTCCGTTCATGCCGCAGAAATCAAACCGGAGGAAAGCGAGACAGTCGAAACTACTGGATCTGAAACTGCGGAGACCAGTTCTGAAACTGTCACTTCCGCTCCTACGACTGAGTCTGTGAAATCTGACATTGATTCTGCGGAGTCTGCCGGGACTCAGCCTGTTACTTCCACAAAGGCAGTCAGATCTGTTGATCCCGGTGATTCTGTCCATCTTGCTACTACAGCTACAGCCGGGACCAAGAATGCCGCCCCAGTTTCTGATTCCGATGACACGAAACATACCACATCCTCTGTTACAGCACGCAAGATCACGCGGGCAGAGTTATCCACACTCCCGAGGAAATTCTGGTCACTTGCCAACAATAGTTTTCTTTTACATGGTTATTATAATTATAACCACCTCCTTCTGGTCGAAGAAGATGGTCATATATGGCTTGGCGTTCCCGGCATTTATGATGCCCGTGAGGCTCGTGCTGCGGATCTGTTCGGTTTTCCTCAATTTACCAGTTCTTATGTATCCGTTCTTGAACTGGGAGATGATGAGCGGAACAACGATGCACTTTTCGGACACTGGTGCCGGTATCTCGCCACTAAATAATCCCGTTCATTTCCTGATACAGACGCTTTGCATAGCTGTCTGTCATTCCGCAGACATAATCTGTCACCAGAAGCAGGCGGAGATATAATTTCTCTGTCCTGCTTTTTCCCTGTGACTGCAGCCTGTAGGCGGTCTTATAATTATCAGAAATAAAGGATACCATACGGCTGTCCAGTGAATCCTGTTCGCTGTCCGTATTGTAATACAACACAGAACTTACAAGACGGTTCATCAGGAAATCCAGGATCGTATATTCTGCAAGCTCCATTTTATAAATCTGTCTGGATGAAAAAACTTTCCGGTAAGCAAGATCTCCGAGCAGATTCATCAGCTTTTCTGCAAATGTCCCATAAAAAAGATCCTGTCCGAATGTTCCGGCCATAATAGCTTCATAATTAGAAGTAAATCCATAGGTCACACAATTTAGTACAAATCCCTGCACACTGATGATCCAGTTCTTCACTGCGTATGCTTCAGGACTGCTGACCTGCTTCTCCACACCCCTCTGATATAACTGCCGGAGTTTTGTCGCCGGTTTGAACGGAGAATCTTCCGTTTCCTTTTCCAGCACTACAAGCTCACTCTCAAGCTGATGATACGAAATAAATCCTTTCACAAAAGCATCCTCAATATCTGCCGTCTTATAAGCGATATCGTCTGCCGCCTCCAAAATATATGTCAGCGGATGACGGTTATTTCCCGCTCCTGTCGCTTTCGTGATCCTGTGGAACAATTCTTCATCTGCAAGATAATATCCCATCTTTTTGTCCTTGATATTTCCACTCTCTTTATCGATCCCGGTGGATGGAACAGGATATTTGATCATGGTATTCAGTAACGCATAGGTCAGATTCATTCCATGTTCGTCAACTAGATAGTGCAGCTTTGATACAAGCCTCAGTGCCTGTGCATTTCCTTCAAAATGATAGAAATCCTGCTTCATCTGTTCTGTCAGAAGATCTTCTACTCTTTCACCTTCAAACTTCAGTTCCGGCAGATTTCGTATAAACCACTCCCGGATGGCAGATTCTCCAAAATGGCCGAACGGTGGATTCCCTATATCATGGATCAGTCCCGCACACTGAAGGATATGCGAGATATCTTCCTTCATCTGCGGGGTAAATCCACTGTCTTTTTTATATTTTAAAATACTCTCTCCAATATTCTGTCCCAATGACTTTCCAAGAGAAGATACTTCCAGCGAATGTGTCAGTCTTGTCCTTATAAAATCACTTTTATCCAGTGGAAATACCTGCGTCTTATCCTGAAGTCTGCGAAAAGACGCACTTCCTATGATCCGGTGGTAATCTTTTTCAAATTCACTCCGCAGATCACTGGACCTGTATTTTTCACTGCTTTCCCGCTCTCTTCGCGGTGATAATAATGTACTCCATTCCATATCCTGTATCTCCCCGGCCTGATTTTAGTCTAAATAAATCGGTGGCTCGTATGCCTTTCCAAGCAGCACTTTCTTCCGCTCCTGGTATCCGAGGAATGCCCATTCCGTCATATCTGTCCATTTATGAATCGTTCTGTCGTAAACCTGAACATATCCGATCCTTGTCGGATGCATACGCACACTGTTGGACTGATATTCTTTTCCGGTATATGGATTCACATCTCCAAGCTCACGGTCTTCCTCTTCATCAGCATGCGGGATCACCGGCTGGAACTCAGCCTCTCCCTGCTGATATTCGGCATCGCCCTGTTCATATTCCGGCTCATATCCGGCATCATTCTGCTCATATCCGGTATTTTCATATGCTGCCTCCTGATATCCTTCAGATGCATATTCCGGCTGTCCGTATTCTTCCTGCTCTTCATAGGAACTGTATCCTTCATCTGCAGCATTATTTTCCTCTGCACGATACGGTTCTTTTTCCTCTTCTGCATAAGTCTGAGTTGCTTCTACCGGTGCAGGCTCTTCTTCCACTGCCTTTTTCTTTCTTGAAAAGAAATTCAATCCTCTGAATTTTTCTTTCTTAGGCTTCTCCAGTTCTTTCTTGATTTCTTCGACCGGCTCTCCTGCCCTTACATTTTCTTCCAGATCTGAAAGTTCCTTATGGATATCATACAACTCGCCGATTGTCATATCACGCTCATCCTCACCCATTGTTTCAGGATGCAGCGGCTCCACCTGGATTGCAGGTGTTCTGTCTGCATAAATCTGTTCTGTTTCATAGTCTGAATCAGACTCCGCATCTGTTGAATAAGCTGAAACCTGCTCTGCGTCTGTTGAATAAGCTGACTCTTCTGCCGCTGAATATACCGGAGCTTCTTCCTCTGGAGAATATGCCGTCTCTTCCTCATAAACCGGGGCTTCCTCTGTATCTGCTGTCTCTTCCTCTACAGGTTCTGCTGCAATCTCCTGAGCCATAACTGCCTCTTCTGATTCTTCCGGCTCTGACGCAACTTCCTGAACCATAACTGCCTCTTCTGATTCTTCCGGCTCTGACGCAACTTCCTGTGCCACAGTTGTCTCTTCTGCCTCTGTTGATTCTGTCGGCTCTGCTTCATCCGGATCTTTATCAAAGAACAGATCCAGTTCTAACTGTTCCGGCACTCCCTCATCGGAAATGTGCTTCTTATGAGCCTTTGGTTTCTGCTCATATCTTACAACAGTTTCGCCCTGCGTCTCTTCGCTCTCTCCTTCAGCTACCATAATACTTAAATGAAACTGACATCCCAGAATCTGTGCGATCATTCTCATATCCTGCTCCTGGAAATTATCTCTGCCAAGACGCTGGGTCAGATTCTGACGCGACATCTTCTTTCCTGTCTGTTTTTCTATCTTCTCTGCAAGTTCTTTGATCGTCATCCCTTTACGGCTCAGAATGATCTTGACCTGTTCTCCAAACGTTAATTCCAACATTCTTTTCCTCCTTATTATTCTTACTCTCCCATACTCTCCTCGTGTGCTTTTTTATGGTTTTGTAAACATTTTTCTATCTTGATAAATCTTTATTTTTCCCTTTTATATTCTAACAAATCACAGAAAACACGTCAACTCTGCTTACGTTACATTTCCCCGAAAATAAAGGCTAAAAATGAAGTTTTTCATTCAGTTTTTTAACGGTTTTTTCATCCATTTTGACTATTTTTCTATCATAAGAAATGATTCCATTTACCTCTTCTTCTATATCCGATAATTGTGTGTAAACAGTTGCACTTAATCCACGACTGATATTCGGAATAATGAGCTTTTTTATCAATTTCTCATAGCCCGCCGTAAGTTCTCTTTTTCTCTTGAACTTTTTATAACCGTAGACCTTTTTCTCGTACATACTATGCTTCGGGATCTGCAGCGAATACCCGCCAAAATCAGTAAGTGCCGTTACCCTCTTTTCCGGTGTTACATGCAAAGGGAAGAAATAATCATGGATGCTTCGTATATCCCCGCACCCCTGATCAAACCAGCCACTCGCAGAATCTGTCAGCCTGTAAGGATCTTCTGCCCTTACTATATCTGTCATCTTCTTCGTCTGAAACTGTCCCCATCCTTCATTAAAAATAACCCATGTAACAATGGATGGATGATTATAAAGCAATCGAACCGTCTCCTTCATCTCTTTTTCAAACTGTCTCTGCCCGGCCGGATCCTGACGTCCCATCAGATGAATCCTGGTATCTTTTGCCCGGATATGCATTCCCTCCATGGCTGTCGCCATATACGTTACATACCAGCTCTTATAATCCCGTCCTCCGTTCACCATATCCTGCCAGACCAGCATCCCCAGCCGGTCGCAGTGGTAATACCAGCGCATGGGCTCAATTTTGATGTGCTTGCGCAGCATATTGAAGCCCAGCCGCTTCATGAGCGTAATATCATAGATCAGCGCCTCGTCCGACGGCGCGGTATACAGTCCGTCCGGCCAGTAGCCCTGATCGAGCACGCCATGGTGGAAATACGGCTGCCCGTTTAAGAGCAGGCACGGATGGCCCGCCGCGTCCTTCCCGGTGCCGACGGTGCGCATGGCGAAATAGCTTCTGACGGTATCGTCCCCCAGCGTGATGGTCACGTCGTAGAGGTTCGGCGCCTCCGGCGACCACAGGTGCAGCTGCTCCGGCGGCAGAACGGCGCTGCCGCAGCCGTCCTCGTCCGTTACGCCCTCGGTGACCGGAGTTCCCTGATAGGAAATTTCGATTCGAGCGCCTTTCGGCGCGGACGCGGTGAGCATCCAGCGGATGCGTCCTTCCGGCAGTTCCGGAGTAAACAGAAGCGACTGTATATAATGCTCCGGTACCTGTTCCGCCCAGACGGTCTGCCAGATGCCGCTCTGCGGCGTGTACCAGATGCCGCCGCGCGTTGTCTTCTGCTTCCCGCGCGAGAGGGGCACGGTGTCCGTATCGTCACGCACAGCGACGGTCAGGACATTTTCGCCATCTTGCAGAAGCTTTGTAATATCCAGCGTAAAGGCTGTATACCCGCCTGTATGCGCCCCGGCAAGAAGGCCGTTGACGTACACCCATGCCCGCTGGTCGGCGGCTCCGAAGTGCAGCAGCATCCGCCTGCCGTCCTGCTTTCCGAACGGCAGCGTCCGCCGGTACCAGAGCACCTGACCGGGCTTCAGGATTCGATTAACCCCGGACAGCGGCGCTTCCGGCGAAAACGGCACGAGGATCTCCCCGTCCCACGCGCCGGGGCAGGCGTCGGAGGCCGTGATGGCATAGTCCCAGAGGCCGTTAAGATTATAATAACTTTCCCGCACAAGCTGCGGGCGGGGATATTCCTGCAAAACAGTGTCCTTGTCCAGTGTTTCACCCCAGCGTGTCAGCATTTTGCCTCCTCCTTCTTTTTAAGTAGCAGCACC
>OGLM01004170.1_pt1 | contig 10936 bp, 10 predicted proteins | sample 1572531 | NCBI WGS metagenome assembly OGLM01 (sample SAMEA2581909, study PRJEB24529) | metagenome | biome: Human gut stool | place: China | collected 2011 | reverse complement strand
GTACAACAGAAGAAGTGATCGCTATTTTCACTATCGTACGAAGTTTCATAATATTCGCTGTTTATCGGCTAAGTGCAAAAATAATAATTTCTACAAAGAAAACAAAACTTTTGCTAAATATTTCACCGGAAATCAAAGAAGGATTTCCAATCCGTCGTATGCCAGGTGAATATTCTCCGGGAGTTTCCGTTCCACCTCTGCATGCAGGCCCATATCATGACTCATGTGTATAAAGTATGTTTTCTTCGCCCGAATGTGCTGCGCAACCGCCAACGCCTCCTCCAAATCCTGATGTGTGGGATGCGGGGCTATCCGTAGTGCATTCACTATCAAAACATCTATTCCGGCTAATTGTTCATACGATTCTTCGGGCATAGTCAGCATATCGGTGATGTAGCCGAGCTGTCCGATGCGGTAACCCAGAATCGGCAGCCGCCCGTGCATCACACGCAAAGGTATGGCCTCCGTAGTATTTATAAAGAATTTCTGCCCGACCGATATTTCCTGCAAAGGAATATCGGGAACACCCGGGTAGCGATGATCTACAAAACAGTAGGGCATACGCAAGCGCAAAGCGTCCGACACGTATTGTTCCGCATAGATAGGCACAGAACCGAAACGGCAGAACGGACGCAAATCATCCAGCCCGCCCACATGGTCATAATGTTCGTGAGTAATCAGCACACCGTCTATCCTTTCAAAAGGCAGGCGTAAGACCTGCGTCCGAAAATCGGGACCGCAGTCAATCAGTATCCGTGCATCGCCTGTCTCTACAATAGCAGACGTGCGCAACCGGTTATCTTTCGGGTCGGCAGAAGTACAGACCGGACACATACAGCCAATCTGAGGGACTCCCGTCGACGTTCCACTTCCAAGTATTCTTATTTTCATTTCTTTCAGACGAAATTTACTTCCGGATGTATATCTATGCCGAACTTCTCACGGACAGAAGCCCGCACCGCATCCGAAAGCGCAATTATATCACTACCTTTCGCTCCACCGCAATTCACCAGCACCAAGGCTTGCTTATCGTGTACAGCCGCCGGACCTAAGGCTTTCCCTTTCCACCCGCACTGATCGATCATCCAGCCGGCGGGAATCTTCACCCGTCCTTCCGGCAGTTCGTAGTAGGGCATTCCCGGATATTCCTGCTGTAAAGCTTCCAGCTTCTCCCTCGGCACAATCGGGTTCATAAAGAAACTACCGGCATTTCCCATTACTTTCGGGTCGGGCAACTTAGCCTCACGAATGTCAATAATGATTTTCCGGACGACAGGCAAAGTCAGCGCAGGATATTTTTCAAGTTCCTGACGAATCGTTCCGTAATCGAGCATATAATGTTCCTCTTTACTAAGCCGGAAGCAGACATGAGTCACAAAAACGGATTTGTTCTCAGGACGCTTGAAAATGCTGCTGCGATAGGCATACTCGCATTCTTCGACAGAGTAAACACGCCCGTATCCTTGAACGTTCACTGTCTCTACCGCTGTTATCAGGTCTTTCACCTCCACTCCGTAGGCTCCGATATTTTGCACGGCACTCGCTCCCACCTCACCGGGAATCAACGAAAGATTCTCCGCTCCATACCATCCATGCTCCACGCAACAGGCTACAAAATCATCCCACACAACTCCCGCGCCGACACGCAGGGATACGGTCTGAGAGTCTTCGGCCGTCACTTCGATACCTCCGATGCGGGAATGCAGTATCAGCCCGTCGTAGTCTTTGGTAAACAGCAGATTGCTGCCGCCGCCAATATGCAAAAAAGGTGTCGTAACGGCACCTTGCGCAATATACTCCTTCAGTTCCGCTACTGAGGCGTATTCCAGAAAACGGGAGGCACTGACATCAATGCCGAAGGTATTGTAGGGCAAAAGAGAATACATAATCTATCTGTTTAAAAAAGTTATATACTGGTGTCTTCAAACTTATACAGCTCCCATCCTCCGGCTTTCCGACGGAAGTACAGGATGTTGGAGAAACCGTTGCCGATACCTTTCAACGCAAGAATCTTCGTTGTCGAGTTATCATCGTTTCTCTGTCCGTAGTTGATATTGGAGAGACGTTCGGAAGGAAGTTCCGGTTTGAAGGCAAACCATTGGTCCCGGTCGAGCGTTGTCTCCAAAATGGAGAAGTCGTCATCCGGATCGCTGGTAACAAAAATCAACGGTTCGCGTATGCGCCGACTCTGGAAAAGGCTGTCGACGGCAAAACGGCCGAAGAACTCCACAAAGTCCTCATTGTCGTCCTGCTCGATAGGACGCAAATTGATGGCTTCCAGCATCCACGCTCCTTTGATGCGTTCAAAGTAATACTTTTTCATCATCCGTGTCTTCACGAATATCCACTCCACTTGCACAGAGGTAAGCGCAGTATCTCCTACTAAATCCATATCTTCTTCTCTATCAAACAGGAGCGTATAGTAATGCTGTTTGGTAAATAAGTCGTCATGCTTCCAATGGTGTTCGTCGATGTCCAGCTTCTTGTCTCCATTGTAGTAGGGCAACGGAAACTTCACACGCTGACGCTGCAACACGTCATCGGAGGCAAAATTATAGATGAAATCGTCGAAAGACTCGTCGGCCTGTATAGGCTGCGGCTCTTCCGGCAATTCTTCCTGGTGGATTGAATCGGTTTTGTACCGGATGGAATCCACCTCTTTTGTAATAGATGCGAAGGGGTCAATCTTAGCTTTCTTGTTTCCACAGGAACTCAGCATACCGAGCAATATGACCCCTGCAATTAGTTTTTTCATTATTTTAATTTCTCTCGTAACTTTTCAAGCATATCCACCGTCATGCTTTCCAAATCGTAGGCGGGCTTCCATCCCCACTCTTCGCGGGCACAGGTGTCGTCCAGACTGTCGGGCCAGCTATCGGCTATGCGCTGCTTCAAGGGGTCTATTTCATAAACCATCTCAAACTGCGGCACGTGCTTCTTGATTGCCTGGTATATCGTTTCCGGGTCGAAACTCATGGAAGCGATATTGAAAGCATTGCGGTGTATCAGTCTTTCCGACTCAGCTTCCATCAGTGTGATCGCCGCGTTCAGCGCATCCGGCATATACATCATATCCATCAAAGTGCCTTGCTTAATGGGGCACACAAACTTCTCTCCTTTCACTGCCGAATAGTAAATATCGACAGCATAGTCGGTCGTACCTCCTCCCGGAGGGGTCACATTCGAAATAATGCCCGGAAAACGGACAGCACGGGTATCGACACCGTATTTATTAAAATAGTAGTCGCTCAGCAACTCTGTCGTTACTTTCGTGACTCCATACATGGTACGCGGACGCTGGATCGTGTCTTGCGGCGTCTTGGTGTGAGGCGTACTTGCACCAAACGAGCCGATAGAACTGGGAGTGAACACCGCGCATCCTTGTTCACGTGCCACTTCCAGCACATTCCATAATCCATCAATACCTATCTTCCAAGCCAATTTGGGTTTCGACTCGGCAACTACGGACAACAGGGCAGCCAAATTATAAATCGTATCAATGTGATACTCTTTTACCACAGATGCCACCGCCTGCGCATCCGTCACATCAGCAATTGCCGAAGGACCGGACTCTTTCAATTCTCCTTTAGGCTCTGCACCCGGTATATAACCTGCTACAACATTTGTATTTCCATAGCGTTTACGTAACTCCATTGTAAGTTCGGACCCGATCTGTCCGGTAGCTCCAATAATCAAAATGTGTTCCATTTTTTTTCTGACTTAGAATAATAAGCTTAAATAGTGCGCAAAGTAAGCACTTTTTTTTCAGATTTTAATCAAAAAGACATTGTTATTCCAAGAAAAATTGTGTCCTTTGCAATATAACTTAATCACATAAACACCATGTACGGTAAAATGCAAGAATTCCTCAGCCAGACATTGGCTGAAATCAAGGAGGCCGGACTTTACAAAGAAGAACGCCTGATTGAGAGTGCGCAGCAAGCTGCCATTACAGTAAAAGGTAAAGAGGTACTGAACTTCTGTGCCAACAATTACTTGGGACTGTCCAATCACCCCCGATTGATCAAGGCTTCCCAAGAGATGATGAACCGCCGCGGATACGGTATGTCGTCCGTCCGTTTTATCTGCGGGACACAGGATATTCATAAAGAACTGGAAGCGGCTATTTCCGACTATTTCCAGACAGAAGACACGATTCTATATGCTGCCTGCTTCGATGCGAACGGCGGGGTATTCGAACCGCTCTTCACCGAAGAGGATGCGATTATCTCGGACTCGCTGAACCACGCTTCCATCATCGACGGCGTGCGTCTGTGTAAAGCGAAACGCTATCGTTATGCCAATGCCGACATGAAGGATTTGGAAAGATGTCTGCAAGAAGCGCAGGCGCAACGTTTCCGTATTGTCGTGACGGACGGTGTGTTCTCTATGGATGGCAATGTAGCTCCGATGGATCAGATTTGCGATCTGGCCGAGAAATATGATGCGCTGGTGATGGTAGACGAGTCTCACTCGGCAGGAGTGGTAGGCGCCACCGGTCACGGGGTCAGCGAATTGTATAAGACACACGGCCGCGTGGATATCTACACCGGAACGCTGGGCAAAGCTTTCGGTGGTGCGCTGGGAGGATTTACGACAGGCCGCAAAGAGATTATCGACCTGTTGCGTCAACGCAGCCGTCCGTATCTGTTCTCTAATTCATTGGCTCCGGGCATTATCGGCGCCAGCCTTGAGGTGTTCAAAATGCTGAAAGAAAGCAATGCGCTGCACGACAAGCTCGTAGAGAACGTGAATTACTTCCGCGACAAGATGACCGCTGCCGGATTTGATATCAAACCGACGCAGAGTGCGATATGCGCTGTGATGCTGTATGATGCGAAGTTGTCTCAGATTTATGCTGCACGTATGCAGGAAGAGGGTATTTACGTGACCGGTTTCTATTATCCGGTGGTTCCGAAGGAACAGGCGCGTATCCGTGTGCAAATCTCTGCAGGACACGAGAAGGCTCATCTCGACAAATGTATCGCTGCCTTTATCAAAGTGGGTAAAGAACTCGGCGTATTGAAATAAAACTTTTTCATATCTTCCATTGTTATTATCGGGGTGCATTAGAAGCGCTGACAAGATAACAATGGAAGATTTTTTTTATTTATATATGGAAGAACTGACTCTCACGACTCCTGCCCTTCTTTTCTCGGCAGTCTCACTGATTTTATTGGCTTACACCAATCGTTTCTTATCGTACGCACAGCTTGTGCGGCAGTTACGCGACCGCTATATGGAGAATCCTACGGATATCACGGTAGCACAAATAGAGAACTTACGGAAACGTTTGAATCTGACCCGCACCATGCAAGGACTGGGAATTGCGAGCCTGTTTCTCTGTGTGGTCAGTATGTTTTTCATTTATATCGGACTGCAACTGCTGTCCGCCTATGTATTCGGAGTGGCTCTGCTGTTGCTTATCGCTTCATTGGGCGTGTCTTTCCGCGAAATACAGATTTCCACCCGTTCGCTGGAGATTTATCTGGGAACGATGGAGAAGGGAAAGAGCAGAGCTAATCATTAAGCCACCACCCAACAGGGAAGGATCACAGCGAAACGACTTCCTTTACCGACCTCGGATTGAAGGGTAACCGTTCCACCCAATTTCTCTACAATCACTTTACAGATGGAAAGTCCTAATCCCGCACCCTGCGAAAACTCATTCTGCTTATAGAAACGACCGAATATCATCCGTTGTTCTTCCAATGGTATGCCACGACCAGTATCTTCAACATAGATTTCAACTTTACTTTCGTCGGAGAAATAGTGATATCCTACTCTGATAGTACCGCTTTCCGTAAACTTGTCCGCATTATTCAAGAAATTGGTAAGTACTTGTATCAAGCGGTCTCTATCCACATTTATTTCTAAAGCCGTTTCTTCCGTCTCTTTCAGAAATTCCAAACGTGGAGAAATAAGTACTTGATGTGTGGAATAGACATCATCAATCAAATCTTTTACCTGATACCGCTGATAGACAAAAGACATATAGTCGGATTCGATACGGGAAAGTTCCAAAATATCATTCACCAGTTTAAGCAATAGTTCGCTATTTTTATTTATGGTATCTACATATTCTTCCCGTTCTTCGGGAGTTAAATCCTCTTCTACCGCCAGAATATTGGAGAAGCCGACAATTGAGTTTAGCGGAGTGCGTATTTCATGGCTCATATTCGCCAGAAAAGATTGTTTGAGCTCGGCTTTCTCAGCCAGCAAACGTGCCGCTTCCAATTCCTCCTCCCTATCCTTTACTTTTTGCACGTTCTGTAATAATCCCGCAGTTTTGTACTGCCCTCCTCCAATCGGGTTGGTACTATAACGAAATTCCCACCATTGATAGCCCTTTCCGTCAAAGTTACAAGGAAGTTGCGCTATTTTCTTCCGTGCATTTTGCAGGTTCTTCCAACTAATTTGCACGCTCTCCCAATAGTCGGGATGAATTAAATGTTTGAGTTCTTCAAATGTCAGTTTCCGAGGGGATATTCCTTGCGAATGCCAAAACGCATCTTCAAACACAAATGTTTTCGTCTCCAGTTGCCAAGCGTATGTTGCTCCCCCTGCAATGGCCAATGCTAATGTTTCTTTTTCATGGGCTAACGCACAAAGTGCCTGTTTTTTCCTTCTCTGCTCACGGAGATAAAGCCACCACAAACAAGCAAAAAGAGAGAGAAGTAGTATGATTGAAGTAATTAGCATACTCCCCCATAACAAAGGATATCTCTTATTAAAAGGTATATTTATAATTGTAAAGCCGGAAGGAATTCTTTCGCTCCTTAATCCCATCCGCAGCATAGCATTCCAGTCTGCCACATACTCTTTACGGCTTTCGGCTATAGGAATATCCAAAGGAGATGTTCCATGCAAAATACTAACTGCGGCATTGACTTCTTCTTCCACTTGAACAGGCAATGTGGTCAGGTAACCTCCAATTAGCTTTTCTCCATATCCAAACCCCTCATTGATAACAGTCAAACAGGGATTCATACATACATTACCAAAATTCTCTGTAGTGAAATCACGCTTTAGCTGAATGTAACACCGCTCACGATAATTTCTGTTCAGTATCCACATCAAACTAACATCATTCTTCCCGGAAACACGTGCGGAAACTGCAAGAAAGTGCGTATATCCTTCTTTCAATTTTATCTGCAATTCTTGTTTGGGAGTACGCACAGTCTTTATCGAGTCAATAAAACCAATCACCTTAGATCCTCTCAGCTGTTCACGAGCGTCTTGCTTAATCTGATTGTCTAGAAAAGTGGAGTCAAGGACTGTAAATAACGATATTGCATTACCGAAGATTTTTTTAGCTATGGCTATATTTCTCTTGAAATCTATTTTATCATGAAATCCCGTCACGTTGGGATATTGACTTATCAACTTCCAATTCGGATAGTTAACGCCTCCGAATATAACAGGAACTTCCTTTACTAACGGTGCACCGCATTTCAACAAAGAGTAAGTGGCTTGATCTTCATTTACTATAATCACCTCCGGCTTCCAGTCTACAGACACAGAATCCAACAGATGAAACATTCTTTCCAATTCTTGCTTTTCGAGATAATTTTCACAATCCAGATAGAGCGTGCGAATATCCGCTTTTATATTCTTTTTCTCAAACTGCCTGGAAATCATTTCGTTATAATCAGGATAACCGCCGTAAGTCTCTTCGTAAGAATGTATGACCAATATGCGATGCTCTTCTTTCGGGGAACAGCTACTCAATCCTATTAGTAATAATAGAAGTGTGATAGAAATATTACTCCATTGTCCGTGTTTGTCCATATCCATATTATTGTTTGTTTGGATAAAAGCAGCCATTCGCCTTCTATACTCCATACGATTAGGTACAAAGATAACTGATTTTTAAATAAGGGCAAACAAAGTCAAAAAAAAGAAGTTGCCCGAATATGAAATTCAGACAACTTCTTGCATATAAATCTTTTAGGCTACTATAAATTAACGCTGTCCCAATTGTGAGTCTATAAAGAAAATTCCGGTATCACCGGCTTTCTTGATTTTGTCAACAATGCCTTGCGCTGTAGCTTCTTCTTCTACTTGTTCGCGAACGAATCCCCACAAGAAATCTTGTGTTGCTTTGTCCTTCTCAGCAGCAGCTACGTCTACCAGTTTGTCTACCAATTGGGAAACATGGCATTCATGTTTGTAAACGTGCTCGAATACTTCCAGCGGACTACCCCAACCGTTAGGAACAACATCTATTTTATCAACTTTAGCGGTTCCTCCACGTTTGATAATATAATCTGCCATAGCATAAGCATGCGCCATCTCTTCCTGAGACTGCTTCTTCATCCAATGGGCAAAACCACTGAAACCTTCTTTCTCGAAATAGAAAGACATTGCCAAATACAGGTTAGCAGACCACATCTCAGCAGTAATCTGTTCGTTAATTGCATTTTGTAATTTTTCTGAAATCATAATCGTATCTTTTATTAAGTTGTTAATGTAGTTTCTTTTTGAACTCATTACAAAAATAACAAGATTTCAGTTCAAATTGTTCCATGTACCCCGTATTTTTAAACTACATTCACACTTTGATTGTAACGGTTCATTTTTTATTTACACCAGTTCGTCGGAAGTATATCCTTTCGGAAGCTCACGACAGTTATAGCCGGAAGCCATTATTTCACCGTATGCACCAGCAGAACGAAGGGCTATCAGGTCTCCACGCTTGACTTTGTTCAGATCAATCGCCTTTCCGAAAACATCGGACGACTCACATATCGGACCTACTACATCGTACGCTTCCACCGGTTCTTCGGAAGTCAGGTTTTCCATCTTATGGTATGCCTGATACAAAGCCGGACGGATCAAATCGGTCATACCTGCATCGAGGATGGCAAATTTCTTCTTGGCTCCTTGCTTCACATACAGTACTTTGGATATCAACGTACCGCATTGTCCCACGACGGCACGCCCCAATTCAAAATGAAGTGTTTGATAAGGACGCAGTTTCAGTTGTCCGGCATAGGTGGCAAAATAATCTTTGAAGTTCGGGATAGCCTGACGGTTGGGATGTCCGTAATCTATCCCCAGACCACCACCGACATTTATATGTTCTACCAGAATCCGACGCGCTTCCAACTTGTCCTGCAATTCATTGACACGATTGCACAAAGCGACGAAATCGCCCATATCGAGAATCTGCGAACCGATGTGGAAGTGAAGGCCGATAAACTTGATATTCTTCATTTCCAAAGCCACGTCTATCACTTTATCCATATCCTGCATACTGATACCGAATTTATTTTCGGCAAGACCGGTAGTGATATTGGCGTGAGTATGCGCGCCTACATCCGGATTGATGCGGAAAGCGACATTGGCTATTTTGTTTTGAGCGGCTGCCAGCTCGTTGATTACTTCAAGCTCGGGAATAGATTCTACGTTAAAACAGAAGATTCCATATTCTAATCCGAGATTGATTTCCCAGTCTGCTTTACCCACTCCCGCAAAAACGACTTTATTGGCCGGAAATCCTGCACGGATAGCGGCACGGATCTCTCCACCGCTCACACAGTCGGCTCCCATTCCGCTTTCACGGATGATGGCAAGTACCTTCGGATTGGCATTCGCTTTGACAGCATAGTGTACTGAATAATTAGGATATTTGGCAACCTCATGGTTAATAGCCGACAATGTATCACGCAGCACTTTGGTATCGTAATAATAGAAAGGTGTCTGCAAAGTGCGGAATTTATCGATTGGAAATATTCCCTTCATAATTCAAAAACTTGTTTAGTTGGTTAAAAAAAAGCGCTTTTATCAGTTCGGTAAAAGCGCTCATATTATTGATGGAATTATTTGCCGTTGAAAAGCATATCGCTCAACGACTGTAAAGCCGCCTTCTTGTCACACTCCCGAATGAGGAAGGAGATGTTGTAGTTGCTTCCTCCGAATGAAATCATTCGCACCGGTATGTCGCGCATCGCATCAAGCGCTTTGGCTTCAAAACCGACATTTTCCCATTCCAAGTCACCTACAACGCAGATGATACACATTTCTTTATCAACGGTTACCGTTCCATATTTCTTCAGGTCATCCAGAATTTCATTAAGATGTTTCGTGTTATCTATCGTTACAGAAACACCGACTTCTGACGTACAGATCATATCGATGGATGTCTGATAACTTTCGAAGATTTCGAACACCTTACGCAAGAAACCGTGAGCCAATAACATACGGCTGGATTTGATCTTGATAGCAGTAATGTTATCTTTGGCGGCTACTGCTTTGATTTTTCCTTTCTCTGTATCATTGGAAATCAATGTGCCGGGAGCGGTCGGATCCATCGTATTCAGCAAACGTACAGGAATATTGGCATATTTAGCCGGCTGGATACAGGTAGGATGCAGAATCTTCGCACCGAAATAAGCCAATTCGGCTGCTTCTTCGAAATGTAGCTGACGTACCGGAGCTGTCTTGTCAACGATACGCGGATCGTTATTGTGCATACCGTCAATATCTGTCCAGATCTGAATTTCGGAAGCATTCACCGCTGCTCCGATCAGAGAAGCCGTATAATCGCTACCGCCACGTTGCAGATTGTCTATCTCACCATAAGCATTGCGGCAGATGAAACCTTGCGTGATGTAGATATCCATATCCGGATAAAGTTCGAGCTGTGCCTGCAACTTCTCCTTAATATATACGGGGTCCGGCTCCGCGTTCTTATCAGTACGCATGAATTCCAAAGCCGGAAGCAGTACGGACTTCGCACCGCATTCCTGCAGGTAGAAGTTCACCATTGCCGTAGAGATCAGCTCTCCTTGCGCCAAAACCACTTTCTCTTCAAACAAAGTGAAAAGGTCTTTCGTATAGGAGCGGATGTAGTCGAAGTGAGACTTGATGACTTCGAGACCTTTCTGTTTATATTCCTGAGTTGCAAAAAGCTCATCAACGTGCTGTTTAT
>OGLM01004166.1_pt1 | contig 10942 bp, 9 predicted proteins | sample 1572531 | NCBI WGS metagenome assembly OGLM01 (sample SAMEA2581909, study PRJEB24529) | metagenome | biome: Human gut stool | place: China | collected 2011 | reverse complement strand
GGATGTCGGCGAGGCGCGGCGAGCGCGACCGGCCACGCGCCAGCGGGATGGTGCAGTAGGTGCAGAAGCGGTCGCAGCCGTCCTGGACCTTCAGGAACCAGCGGGTGCGGTCGCCCCGCTCGCACGACGGCTCGAATGTCTCCAGCCCTCGCGCCTCGGCCACCTCCACGGCCGTTTCGGCCGGGACTCCACCCGAGCGGAGCCACTGCTCCACGTGCTGCACGGCCTGTAGCTTCTGCCCGGCCCCGAGCACGGCGCTGACTCCCGGCATGGCTGCCACGGCGCGAGGCTGCAGCTGGGCGTAGCAGCCCGTGGCGACGATATGCGCCCCGGGCCAGCGCCGGTGCAGGCGGGCGATGAGCTGCCGGCACTTCTTGTCGGCCATGGCAGTGACCGAGCAGGTGTTTACCACCACGATGTCGGGCACGTCGCCGTCGGCGGCGCGTGCCACGCCCCTCTCGGCCAGCGCGCGGCCTATCGCCGACGTCTCGGCGAAGTTGAGCTTGCATCCCAGCGTGAAATAGGCAGCCTTCATCTCGAAATTTTTCAGACCGCAAATTTAAGCAAAAAACGCGAAACCGCCACAATGCCTCTCATGCCGCGTCCCCAAATCTAAACATAGTTCACATTTCAGTGTGGCTTTAAAGGTCAAATGTTAATTAAGCTTAAAAATTCGATAAGGTTATTAGCTGGATGAAAAAAATTTCGTATCTTGCGGCCACAAACTAAAAACGCCATCGCCATGATGAAGAAACTAACCTTCTTCCTGGTGGCTGCGCTCCTCCTCCTGATGGGCGCATGCTCCAACGACGTGCTTGACCTCGGTGCCGACACGACAACCAACAATGCGAACGCCCCGCGCGGCTTCGTGAGCATGGACCAGGCCAAGGTGCGCCTGGCAAACATCGTCAGCCAGCTCAACTCCCAGGCCGCCGACGCCTCGCAGCGCTTTCCCGCCGTCACCCTCTCGCGCCTGACCGGCGTAGCCCTCGGCGCCGACATGAAGCCCCTCACTCGCACCGACGACCAGACCCAGGCCGGATGCTATCTCCTGCGCATGGACAACGACATGTTCGCCATCATGAGCGCCACCACCTCGCGCCCCGAACTGCTGGCCATCGGCAACGGCTACCCCAACTTCGAGGACTCTACCGCCCTGGTTCCTAATCCTTATTATTGGAAACCCAATGTCACCGTCGGTGATACCGCGTCGGTCGACCCGAATCGGTGCGACACCATGTTCGAGGAACCCCTCTATGTAGACTACCGGGTGGTGCAACGTGACCTGGTTCCAGTAAAGTGGGGCAACAAAGTTCCATTCAACGACAAACTTAGGTTGGTCAAGTCCAAGTGGACGGGCGATTCCGTGCATGCGGCAGTAGGATGTGTGGGTGTAGCTGTCGGCCAGCTGATGACCGCTAAGAAACTGAGGGGTGCGAATTACAGGGGATATTACTACGACTGGGACATGCTGAGCGGCTACCGCGATGCGTATGACTTCATGGACGACCCGGGAGCTCGCGAGGAGGTGTCCTCGTTATTCCGCGACATTGTCAACGAAGAGAACATAGCCCCCTGTGACACCTGCTGGGGCGGGGACGTGACGTGGGCCTCCCCTTACCGCGTGACACGCACACTGGAGAATTTTAATTTCAAGACGCCCGGACGCGGATTCTGGCCCTATGATTTCGACATTGTGGCCTCCGAAGTCGAAGCAGGCTACCCGGTTTTGTTCTTCGCCTTGGAAACAGAGACTCAAGGCCATCTGTGGGTGGCCCACGGCATTCTTGAGGCAACTGTCACCATGGGCGTCTTCCAGTTCAACAAGAACGGTGTCGAGGCTCCGAACCTCGTCTCAACATACACTTGCCCCGTGTGGTACTTCCAGATGAACTGGGGCTGGGACGGCAAGGCCGACGGCTTCTACATGGTAAAGTACGACTCGAGACTGGACAACAAGAAAGGCGCCGACCTGCCCGAGGATTCCGTGGACACTGGTGGCGGGTATAACATCTACCGGCCCAACACGCTCCAGATGGACTACGGGTTCAGGTATCGCTATAATAACCAAACCGAAATACAATGAAAGTAAAATGAAAGCAAGAAACCTGTATGCGCTACTCGTGGCGCTTGTGGCGGCAACCTCCCTGCTGCTCTCCTGTTCCGACAACGACGACCCGCAGCTTGATCCGCAGCCGGTTCTTGAGCCGGGCGAGATACCGATGGCTGATTCCATCCCTTCGGCATACCTCGGAGTGGATTTCATACGCCAGTTGACAGTCGACGTGGGCGATCTCGGCGCGATCTTTGCCAACCAGCCCCTGATAAGCATATACGACAACGCCTCCGACAAGGAGGAGGCGACCGCCAAGTATGATGCCGAACTCTATTTTGTCCGCCTCGCGGATGGCAAGGAATACCGTCCGGGAGAGGCGTTGCCTTATAGCGACAAGCGCAATCCCATCGGGCACCACATGGACATCTATCCCGGAGTGGAGAGGGACGTGGCTCCTCTGATCTTGGGCAACATCGAATACAATGTGGACGATGTGCTGGTGATGCACTGGCCGCAGAAGGACCTGAAAATCTTCATCCGGCTCTATACCGCATACTCCATAAACCCTGTGCCTAACACTGACAAAATGCGAACGACGTATAAGTTCGGAATGTTCGTAAACGGCGTGTGCGTGCAGGACCAGCACCTGAAGATCGTGCTGCAGCCCGACGGGACGGTGAAGCTCTTCGGGCGCCCCGACGGCCTGATGCTCTGACGCACACGGCCCGGTGGGCGTCGGGTTACTGGCCGTCGGGGGTGACGTAGGTGGAGCCGTCCCAGCGATAGACGTAGCGGGAGTCGGTCTCCACCATGAGGTCGTGCATGCCGCGGGTCCTGGACTTGAGGATGTGGAGCTTGCCGGCGCCCCACATGGCGTACAGGTCGAAGTTGTAGGTGCGGCCGTGCATGGTCAGCTCGAACGAGCGGCCGAAGTGGTAGCTGCCGGTGGTGGTCAGGCGCTCGGCGGAGCCGTCGCCGTCGAGGTCGTAGGCGAAGGAGCCATCCTCGCCCAGGCCGGCCATGTCGATGGTCTTGAGCGGAGCGTAGGACTGCGTGCGCGCCTTGGGGAGGTCGAGGGCCACGGCGTTGCCGTCGCGCAGGGCGTGCCGCTCGCGCACCACTTTCTCGCCCATGTCGGTGGTGACGAAGTCGAGTACCTTGCGGCCGTCGGCCTCGGCCAGCACCGGCTCGTAGTAGGATGCCTCGGAGAAGAGGTTGCTCTTCTCGAAGGAGCTGTCACCGGCGTAGGAGACGAAGGCCCAGGTGGTGCCGCCGCCGCTGCCGGGGTTGGCGTCGTAGACCAGCGCCTCGCGGACGCCGTCGCCGTCGAAGTCCTCCTGGGCGAAGAGCTGCATGTTGCCGTTGTTGTCGTTGCCGAAGATGTAGTTGACGGAGCCTATGACCACCTCCTCGCCGTCGATTACGGCGAGGAGCTGCGCGTCGGGATCGTAAATGCCGTCGCTGCGCGATACCTTGTAGGTGATGTTCGGGCCGAGGGGAGCCTCTGCGGCGGCCGTGTCGGAAGCCAGGGAGTCGACAGGCGAGGGCCCGGGGGCGGACGAGTGGTTCCTGCCGGCGCCGTAGACTATGAACCAGGCCACTGCCGCAGCGGCGAGCACGAGCAGCACGGAGGCGATGACCCACACGGAGCGGCGCCTTGGGGAGCCTGACGGCGCGGGCTGCAGGGTCGCGTCCTGGCGCGTCCTGTTTCCGCTGCGTGGAATTGTGGCGGACGCCCCCCGGCGCGTCCCTGCATGGGAGTCCGGATAGGCGGCGGTGCCGGAAGTGTCGTCGAGCATTTGGCGGGCCTGGGCGTCGTCGGCGGGGCGGTCCTGCCACAGCGGGCTCATCAGGCGCCGCACCGTCGCGATGGTATGCTCCGAGACGCCGAGCCGGCGCAGCTCCCCGTCGGGGAAGCCGTAGTTGAGCACGTCGGCGGCCAGGGCCGGCTGCCGGTGCAGATGGACATGTACGCCCTGGGCGCCACCATGTACAATATGCTCACCGGCAGGCGCCCGGAGTCGTTCTTCTCGCCGGCGTAGTTGGTCTGCTCTATGGGGGAGTAGCCGGGGGTGCCTCCGCCCACGGTTGTGCTCGACTCGGGTCGCCCGTCGCTGTCGTACTGCTTGGACAGGCCGAAGTCTATCAGCACCGGCCTCCCCTGGTGCATCATGATGTTGGAGGGCTTGAGGTCGAGGTGGAGCATCCGGCGCGAGTGCATGTATGCCAGGGAGTCGAGGACCTGGCGCGACAGGGACAGCGTCTCCCGCTCCGTCAGGCGTCCCTTGCCGGCGATGTAGGCGTCGAGGCTGCCGCCGTCGATGAACGACATGGCGTAGTAGACGGTGTTGTTGGCCTCGAACTCCTCGAGCACGCGGACGATGCCGGGGTCCTGGAGGCGCGCCAGGCTGCGGGCCTCGTTGACGAACTTGCGCTTGTACTTGTCGAAGAGGCCGTCCCTGCTGCTGGCCGTCACCGACTGGCCGGTGCGGCCGTTGATGTCGGACATGAAGAACTCCTTGATGGCCACGTAGGCGTCGATGGCGCCCAGCTCGCCGCTCATCTGTATGGCGGCCAGGTATGTGATGCCGAAGGAGCCCTGGCCGAGCACCTTGCGGATCTCGTATCTGTATGTCTTGCCCTGCAGCAGGGTGCCTGCCGCCAGTGTGTTGTCGCTCATGATGGGGTTAGTTGAGGAAGGTGTTGCAAAATTCGGCGAATCGTAGGGATGCACCCTGGTGCATCCGCTCTACTTTTTTATTGATTATCAGCGGCTGCACCGGGGTGCAGCCCTACAATCTGACCGGAATTTTGAATTTTGACACACCCTCCGGGGTGGAGGCTATTGGTTGTAGAGGAATCGCTTGATGCTCTTCTTGGGGGTCTTCTCGAACTCGGTCGGGAGCAGCTGGATGCGGGTGATGCGCTCGTAGGGGGCCACGAGCTGGTTCAGTTCCTTGCGCACGGTCTCGAAGGTGGCTTCGAGCTCGGAGTTGGAGATGCCCATGGCGTCCAGGGCGGAGTAGTCGGGGTAGACCAGGGCCACGAGCTTGCCGTCGCGGTCCACCACCAGGGACTCGGCCACGTAGGGCATGTTGTTGAGCTTGGACTCGATCTCCTCGGGGTAGATGTTCTGTCCCGTGCCGGTGAGTATCATGGTCTTGCAGCGGCCGCGGATGTATAGCGTACCGTCGGGATCCATCGTACCCATATCACCCGTATGCAGCCAACCCTCGTCGTCGATGACGGCGCGTGTGGCCTCCTCGTTCTTGTAGTATCCGGCCATGACATGCTCGCCGCGGATGAGTATCTCACCGGGCGTGTGTTCCGGATCGGCAGAGTCGATATGCGCCTCGAGCAGCCCCTTGAGATAACGTCCGCATGAGCCGTTCTTGAACTCCGAGGGTATCGAGAAGCTGATGAGCGGGCCGCACTCGGTCATGCCGTAGCCTATCGTCAGCGGGAAGTCTATCTTGCGCAGGAACGACTCGGTCTCCTGATTCATCGGGGCGCCGCCTACGATGAAGATCTTGAGCTGGCCGCCGAACGAGGCCATCATCTTCGAGCGTATGATCGAATAGAGGGCCGTATTGAGAAGCGGAATCTTCATGGCGATGCTCATGGGGCCCTTTTCGAGCATGGGCATGATCTGCTTGCGGTATACCTTCTCGAGCACCAGCGGCACGCTGCATATTATCGTAGGCCGGACATTCTGCATCGCCTCGACCAGAATCTTGGGCGAAGGTATTCGTCCGAGCAGCGTTATATGGGCGCCGACGGCCAGCTGCGTCAGGAAATCGAACGCACAGCCGTAGGCGTGTGCCAGCGGCAGGAACGAAAGCGTGCGTCCGCCCTTGTCGAAGTATGGTCTGCCCGTCGAGGGCTCGACGACGCTCGCGGCGAAGATGACGTTGCCCGTAAGGTTGTTCACCGTGAGCATTACGCCCTTCGACGAACCAGTCGTGCCGGAGGTATAGTTGAGCAGTATGATGCGGTCGTTGGGTACGTCGCGGTACTTTATGTCGTCGACGCCGAACTTCTTGCCGTATGTGCGGTAGAAGGTCTTGTAGGCGCTCTTGACGGCGCGTTTGATGCGCGGTTTGTCGCGGTCGTACGTGAGACTGAAGTCCGTGAGCGAGAAGATGGCCTCCAGCGCCGGCATCCGCGCCGGATCGAGGTTGGCCATGAAGTTGTCGCCGATGAAGAGCATGCGGCTCTCCGAGTGGTTGATGATGTTCATCATGTCCGCAGGATTGAAATCCTGAAGTATGGGCACGATGACGGCACCATAGGTGATGGTGGCAATATAGGTTACGCACCAGCGGATGTTGTTGCGGCCGATCAGGGCAATCTTGTCGCCCTCGCGTATGCCCGCCTCGTTGAAGAGCAGATGCAGTTTGGCGATCTCGCGGGCCGTCTCCAGATAGGTGAGCGTGTCGCCGCCGAAGTAGTCCGTCAAGGCCGGCAGGTCGCTGTTGTTGCGGAAACTCGCTTCGTATATTTTTATCAGATTCTCCTTCAACATGGGGGTATGGTTTTGCGTGGTGTATGGACTCTCTCTATCGTGGCTCCGGCGGCAAGCCGTGGCGATGGCGTTGCGGCTTGCTACCTGTCGCCGGCCGTTTTGTCGGTATCATGTCCGGCGGCGTTTGTGTCGCCGCTCTCCGCAGGGCCTTTGGCGGCGGTGGAGTCGTGGGGTCGCCAGACATATATCTTCGATTCGGTGCCGGCCTTCAGCCGTTCGATGTTCTTGCGGTGAGACCACAGCAATAATCCTGCTACGACGAATGAAAAGACGATGAACGACATCGACACATCCTTGACGCGCGACCACTCCATCGACGAGTAGATTATGGCGAAGATCGGGAAGCTGCATCCTGCGGTCATCGAGGCCAGCGACACATAGTGTGTGATGAGGAATACCAGAACCCACACGGCGAAGCACAGAAGCACGACAATGGGGTAGATACCGGTGATGGCGCCGACGAGCGTGGCCACGCCCTTGCCGCCCTTGAATCCGGCGAAGATGGGGAATATGTGTCCGAGGATTGCGGCGAAGACGCCCATGATCTTGAGGTTTATGAGCCATGCCGACGTTATGTCTATGTCGTAGCGCATGATGCCGATGAGCGAGACGGCGACGAAGCCCTTGAAGAAGTCGAGCACGAAGACGGGCAGGGCGGCGCGGCGCCCCAGCACGCGGAGCATGTTTGTGGTGCCGGCATTCTTGCTGCCGTATTCGCGTATGTCTATACCGTAATATTTCTTGCCTATCCACACGGCGCTGGGGATCGATCCCAACAGGTAGGCTATGATGAGCATCGTTACGGCGCAGTAGTATGTGATAAGACTCCAGTTTTCCATTTCGAGAGGGTGTTATATTGCAAAAAACGCATCAGCTGCGGCCGGTGTGGCCGAGCGGATGTAGCCTTATTTTGATACAAAGATATACAAAGATTTTTACTTATCCATCGTTTGAGCCAAAATTCGACCCCGCAAGTGGCGTGTGCATGTAGTCTTTGCGGAGACGGGCACCGCGTTGTGCATTTGCGCGATATGTGTTGTGCTGGGTATTTTTGTTTTCATAAAAAATGTTTAACTTTGTTGCCTTATGGAAAACAACTCGAACTGAAATGAAGGCGGCAACCTTAATAAATGAAACCGTCGGCAAGTGGTCTTGGTGGAAGGAGATGCTGACGATCGTGGCCGGATGCGTCATCGTATCCATCGGATTCGTATTCTTTATCAACCCCTACAACATCGTCCCGGGCGGTGTCTACGGTCTGGGTATCGTCATGCACAACATCTTCCCCTCGGTGCAGGTCGGTACCTTCGGATACATGTTCGACATCCCGCTGCTCATAACGGCGATCTTTATCTTCGGACGGCAGTTCGGCGGACGTACGTTCTTCGCCGCCTGCATGACGCCCGGTCTGATGAATATCATCTCGTCGGTGGCATATCCGTCGCGTGAGGCGCTGCGTGAGCTCGACCCCTCGCAACTGCTCGGCGGCGTGCTCGACCTGTCGGACCATCTGATGCTTACGTGCGTTCTGGGCGGCGCCATGATAGGTCTCGGTCTGGGTCTCGTGGTACGCAGCAACGCCACGACGGGCGGTACCGATATCGTGGCCATGATCCTCAACCGATACATGCATGTCAAGTTCTCGCACGGCGTGCTGCTGGCAGACGCGTGCGTTGTGCTGTCGGGCCTTGTGGTCATCGGCTTCGGCATAGGTGTCGAGGGTGACTCGGGCGAGCGCGGATGGCTTTTGTCGCTCTATTCGCTCATAACGATATTCATCGCTTCGCGCGTTGTGGACTACGCCATCGATGGCTCGTCGTATGACAAGCTGCTCTTCATCATCAGCAACAACCGCTCGGAGCAACTGCGTGACTACATCATCAACCAGATGGACCGCAGCGCAACATACCTCAAGGCGTCGGGCATGTACAGCCGCGACGACAAGGAGATGATATTCCTCGTTGTGAGCCGCCGCGAGGTGGCGCAGGTCGAGCGCAAGATCAAGGAGATCGACCCGCGGGCGTTTGTCGTCGTGACCAATGCCTACGACACTTACGGCGAGGGCTTCAAACCCTTCCCCGACAAGGATTCGATCCTCAACAGTTAAAGTTTTGCATATTCTATGATCGATAAAAATACATTGAGGCCCGCTGCGGGCGCAGGCCGCCGTCTCTTTGTGGAGACATACGGCTGCCAGATGAATGTCGGCGATACGGAGATCGTCGTATCCATAATGCAGGGCGAGGGCTATGTCTATACGGAGCATATCGACGAGGCGGACGTTGTGCTGATAAACACCTGCTCGATACGCGACAATGCCGAGCAGCGCATTTGGGGCCGCCTGCGCGAGCTGCGCGGGTTGCGTCGCCGTCGTCCGTCGCTGCTTATAGGTATCATCGGCTGCATGGCCGAGCGCCTGAAGGAGCGTCTTGTCGAGGGTGACGATGCCGTCGACATTGTTGCCGGTCCCGACTCGTACCGCGACCTGCCGCGTCTGGTGCGCGAGGCCGAGGCTGGAGGAAAAGGTGTGAACGTACTGCTCTCGAGTGAGGAGACATACGCCGAGATCGCCCCCGTACGTCTGGACCGAAACGGCGTGAGCGCCTTTGTGGCCATCATGCGCGGCTGCAACAACTTCTGTTCATATTGCGTCGTCCCCTATACCCGCGGCCGCGAACGCAGCCGTGACGCCGCCACCATCGTGGCCGAGGCCCGCACGCTCTTCGAGAACGGGTACCGAGAGGTGACCCTTCTGGGGCAGAATGTCAATTCGTACCGTACGGGCGATGTCGATTTCCCTGCTCTGCTTAAGTCCGTGGCCGAGATCTCGCCGCTGCTGCGCGTGCGCTTCGCCACGTCGCACCCCAAGGATATGAGCGACCGCCTGATCGAGACTATGGCCTCGATGCCCAACATCTGCCGTGCGATACACCTGCCCGCACAGTCGGGCTCGACGGCCGTGCTGGAGCGTATGAACCGCAAGTATACGCGTGAGTGGTATCTCGGACGTGTCGATGCTATCCGCCGCCTGATGCCCGACTGCGCCATCACGACCGACCTCATAGCAGGCTTCTGCGGCGAGACGGAGGAGGACCACCGCGCCACGCTCTCGCTCATGGAGCAGGTGGGTTACGATTTCGCATATATGTTCAAGTATTCGGAGCGTCCGGGCACCTATGCCCAGCGTCACCTGAAGGATGATGTTCCCGACGAGGTGAAGACGGCGCGTCTGACCGAGATAATAAATCTCCAGAACGAACTCTCGGAGCGGAGCAACCGCCGCGACGTGGGTAAGGAGTTCGAGATTCTGGTAGAGGGCGTCTCGAAACGGAGCGACGACCAGCTCTTCGGCCGCACCTCGCAGAACAAGGTCGTGGTATTCGACCGCGGCAATCATGCGGCGGGCGACTATGTGCGCGTGCGCATTACGGGTTGTTCGTCGGCGACGCTCTACGGCGAGGAGATCTTTTGACGTGCGTGTACTGTAATGTCCGTGGAACGGATATTGACTTATAAATGATATTATTTATATGGCCGTCGGATTTTGTGGCGGCTGAACAATAGAAAACCTCCACTTCCGTGCGGAAGTGGAGGTTTTTGGTATAGGGTACAACCCTCGTTGCGCTATCGCTGGTTGAGGGCTGCGTGGGCTGCGGCCAGACGTGCGATGGGCACGCGGAAGGGCGAGCAGCTTACATAGTTCAGACCTGCGTAGTGGCAGAACTCTACCGACGAGGGCTCGCCGCCATGCTCGCCGCAGATACCGCACTTGAGGTCGGGGCGCGTGCCGCGGCCCTTGAAGACGGCCTCGCGGATAAGCTGTCCCACACCGTTGCGGTCGAGGATCTGGAACGGGTCGTTCTTAAGGATACCCTTCTCGAGATAGGTGGGCAGGAACTTGGCGATGTCGTCGCGCGAGAATCCGAGCGTCATCTGCGTCAGGTCGTTGGTGCCGAACGAGAAGAACTCGGCAACCTCGGCGATCTGGTTGGCCGTCACGGCGGCGCGCGGCACCTCGATCATCGTGCCGACCATGTAGTCGATCTTGTCGTTGCGCTCCGAGAACACCTGCTCGGCCGTTGCCGCCGCTGAGACCGACGGCAAGCAGCTTATAACCTTCGGCCTCGGCGAAAAAAATAACTTCCGCGCCGTCAATATCACGAGCAGCAGAGAATATGATTCATATGATCTCGTCAAGGACGGAGAAAAGCTCGGCAAAGTCACGCTCTCAGTTCCCGGTGAGCACAACGTATATAATTCTCTCGCCGTTATCGCTGCGGCAATGCTCACGGGCGCCGACTTTGAGCAATGCGTTAAGGGGATAGAAGATTTTCACGGCGCAGGCAGGCGATTTGAGAAGC
>OGLM01004165.1_pt1 | contig 10942 bp, 9 predicted proteins | sample 1572531 | NCBI WGS metagenome assembly OGLM01 (sample SAMEA2581909, study PRJEB24529) | metagenome | biome: Human gut stool | place: China | collected 2011 | reverse complement strand
TTCAACAGGCAATAACCCAACAGTTAGTGCCAATCTATGAACCGCTGTTTGCAGAGGGTAGCTATGGCTATCGTCCGAACAGAAGTGCAAAAGATGCAATACTTAAGGTTAAGGAGTATGCAGAACAAGGCTATACATTTGCTGTAGTCCTTGACTTGTCAAAGTACTTCGATACTCTTAATCACGAAATTCTCATCAATCTTCTCCGGAAGAATGTAAAAGATGAACGTGTAGTACAGCTGATAAAGCGCTATCTGAAGAGCGGTGTAATGGAAAACGGAGTGGTCATTGACACAGAGGAAGGCTCACCACAAGGTGGAAATCTATCACCATTGCTGGCAAATGTCTACCTCAATGAGTTCGACCAGGAATTCCTGAAAAGAGGTGTTCCATGCATAAGATATGCAGATGACATCGTGCTTCTTGCAAAGAGCAAGCGAGCATCAGAGAGACTCTTGGAAAGCAGTACAAAATATCTTGAGGAGAGGCTGAAACTTACAGTCAACCGAGAAAAGAGCCGTACTGTCAGCGTGTTTGCAATCCGAAATTTTAAATTCCTTGGCTTTGCATTGGGAAGGAACGGAAAAGGCATTTATGTCCGAGTTCATCCGAAGTCATGGAAGAAGTTTAAGTCTAGACTGAAGGAGTTATCTTCCCGTAAGCGATGTCAGTCAATCAAGCCAAGCCTTGAGAAAATCAAGGTGTATGCGAGGGGATGGCTTAACTACTACGGAATTGCAAGTATGAAGAACAACATAGATGACATCAACGGATGGCTCTATCACAGAATACGTATGTGTATATGGAAACAGTGGAAGAAACCGAGAACGAAATATAAGAATCTAGTCAAGCTGGGAATTCCAGAACACTATGCGGCAACAATAGCAAACAGTCGCAGAAAGTATTGGTATATCAGTAATAACAAAGCTGTGATTTGGGCGCTGAATAAAGAAAGACTGATAAACAGTGGCTTTTACGATTTAGCCACAGCCTATCAGTCTGTGCACGTCAACTATTGAAAGCACCGCATACCGAACGGTACGTATGGTGCTGTGAGAGGACGGCGGTTAGTCACCGCCTCCTACTCGATTGTGGCGTTTTATGTGTTTTGTGTTTATGCTCAAAGAAAAGCCATATACAAAATATTAAGAAACTTAATATTGATATTATAATACCAGAGGTTAATCCTGGGGCTCTAAAATACATAGTAATATCATTTTCGCCTGCAGAAACGTTGAATGTAATAAATGCACCTGCATAATCGGAGTAATTCACGCGAGTCCCATTTACTTTAATAATCCATCCCTTTTCGTAAGGAATAGTGAACATAATCTGACTATTTTCATTTGCGGTTATGTGAGCTTTTACTTCCCCATCTTTCCAGTCGGTAATAGAAATATTGTTCGCGCGAATAACATCCAAGGCTTTCGTGACGGAATTGTAGTTTAACGTTGTGGCATATAATTCAAATTGATCTGCATTTGTTCCGTTTGATGCTTTTATTCTTACTATATCACCTTGCTTGAATTCACCTATATATCGGATACTGTTATTAAACCAATAGTTTTCAAAATGTAAATCATCATTTACAGAGATATTTAAGTTTTTACTGCCATTTTTTATATATGCATACAATGGTCCATTATGGGTTACATGAATTTCCCATACGCAATAGCAGGAATGGTCGGTGTCAATCTGTGTTGTGGCATTGTAGAAATAGTAGTTGTCTTGCAAACCGCTTATAGCAGATATGAAAGCAGATTGCGATTCAAAGGGGTTCTCTGAATATGGCAAAAGAGACGTTGATCCCTTTAGGTTGTTTTGAACAATATATGCCATACCTGAATAGTAAGGGTTCTGATATACATGTGCATTTTCAGAACCTATGTTAGTTAACTGGTGATAATCCGATGGCAGTTCTTGCCCAATAACATATTTGACTCCCAATAAAGCATCCATTACTGGAATTGGGTGGTAAGGGGTTAGCTTTGTTACCGATGCATAGCCGTTATTCATCAGAAATTCTGATAAAGCAACATTTCGTGTTGAACTGTAGTGAGATATAGAACTATAATCAAAGCTCATAGATTCCGATTGCGAGACAGAGCAGTTATAATTACTAAATCGAGCACTCGTTTTATCTATTCGATATATAGAGGAATCTTCTCTTTTTATGTCATTCATAATAGATGATATTTCCTGATTGTAATTGGTTATTCTGGAATTCGTATAAGTGTGATCTGTTAATTCTAAATTCCAGTCTTTCACATGTTCAAAACCAACAAAGAGAATCAACAATGTAGCTAAAAGTGCCGTACAAAGTTTATTTTTCTGCTTGTCTAGCAGAAGTTTGTAACAGAGCATAAATATTCCAATTAGAATCATGCATGTTAAACCAAAATAGAAAGAGGTTTTGTCTTCATAATTCAATACAAAATCATATAATAGGCCTATTATAAAAGCTGCCAGAACGCCATGAGCTTTGATACCGGCTTGTAATGCCATTCCGGCAAGCATAATTAATAAAAATGAGAATAAAAATGCATGGCGGTAATAATGATTAGATGGTATTTTCATTACAGAGAACAAGTAGTTAAGTGGATTAAATATATATGCTGCCATTCCTATGCATATTAAAATAAGGGCAAAATATTTTTTGGATATACGTTCTTTTTTATTTACAAACAAACTAGCGATGCAAATAATTGGGAAGCTTCCTACATAGATAGGGGGATTTGTCTGCTGTTTGGTTAGCTTCTCTCCGTTTAAGAACAAATCCTTAAAGCCTTCTAAGAAAGAGCAGTTGAAATTGGCACGTATTCCCTTAAGGAAATCTGACTCTCCTTGAGATAACATTTGTAGTGTCTGTGGGAGTATCAGAACCATGGTTGCCATTCCAGATAGAATACTAACAAAAACGAAATTGGTACAGGATTTGAAAAGTCCTTTCTTATTCTGTTTGTTTTTCATATAATATAGTACATTTTCAACAATAAAATATACGACAGCAAATATACACAACATATAACCGATATACCAATTCGTTATAATTCCATACCATAAAGCAAAGAAGTACATAATCTTTTTATTTTGGTATACCAGATTGTGAATGCCTAGAGCTATAAGTGGTAGTATAATAATGCCGTCTAACCACATAATATTACTACAATTTAGGACATTATATCCCATCATAGAATAAGAAAGGGCAAGTAATAATGCCGAAAGATTTGATAATGAAAAACGTTTGCTCAAGTATATGAACATTGTGACTGCCGAAGATGCCAGTTTCAACATAATTAGGAAAGTAATTCCAAGAACAATTTTATCCTCAGAAAAGAAAGCAAGTATAATATTAAATGGAGAAGCCAGATAATAAGCAAAGAATGCGGCAGTTCCTTCGCCCATCCCAATCGAAAATGAGTACGCAATATTCCCTGATCCGTGTAATAAGTTCCGAAAATATGTAAGGTAATCCAAATATTGGTATTGCATATCATGATAAATTATTGTGTTATCACCGAATGGGTAGATATGAGATATCTTTAAGGCGAGCAAAAAGAAGATGCCTGTGAGTATGAAGGCACCGAGACCATAGAATATATTTACTATTTTTTTGTTTGATTTCGTATTCATATTATTTCCCTAATCTCATTCAGAGTCATTTTTTTTTCTTTTAAATATTGATTTTATGTGCTGTTCGAGTAAATATATTAAATGCCAGAAATGATTTAACGTAATAGATGTCAATAAAGACAGGGCAATTAAGACAATCAAACAGGGGACAGCATATTTGGGGAATAAAACTAATTTCGCAAATGGATAAAAATAGTAACAGAAGAAAGAGTGGGACAACCACATGTTTGTACTATGTTTACCCAAGTATTCTAAAGTTATTTTTAACCATTTTATATATCCTAAAAGATGAAGACTTATTATAATCAGAAAAGGAACATATATAAAATCTATTATAATGCCGATTCCGGTTGTTCGTAAGAAAACAAGGGTTATTAACAAAACAATATCAGAAATAGGATTTAAAATATGGTTATCTTTCATACGTTCTTTTAGCAAAAAAAGTAAATTGTCTTTTGCCATTACGATTCCCATCCAAAAACATGTAATGTAAGGAACACTCATGTAAAAAGAGGAATAGATAAAATCGTTGTATAAACCATTTAGATGAAAACCTTCTTGAAGCAAAGGAACCATATATACAAATATTAAATTTGTAATTGAAACAATGCAGACATTTATGCATGCTGAGAAGTGATCTGCAATTTTTCTGATTAATGGAAAACTGACAATCGCCCCCACATAACTGATAAGAAACCACCATTCTCCATTGTATTGAGTGTTGATTCCAAGCATATTTTTAAGGAATACTTCCCAGGAGAAAGTTGCATATCTGTGGCAGATATTTACCTTTTCAGCATAATCAGGCTGGTTTGAAAAGAACATAAACGCTATTGGGATAAAAATGAAAAATACTTTCCAAAATGCCAGATAAATGTTTTTGATTTTTGCAATAATATCAAATGGTTTTTTTGTGTGACTTGTATATAAACCATATCCGGAAATAAAAAAGAATAGGGAAACACATATTTTCCCAAAATCTCCAAGGTAGAGACTAATGCTTTGTCCGAAAATTGTGAAATTATCTGTAATGCCAGAATAATAAAGACGATCAGGGAATCTCCATAAATGATGCATAAGCATAAGGATAATTGCAATTCCTTTGATAACGTTTGACTCTTTTTTTGTAAAGTATGTATTCATTTTAGTCCTCGAATAAAATGTATTAGTGAAATAACTTTTAATATTATATGGCATCTATAAGAGATAATCAAGGGAGATAATTATTTCGATGGGAGAGTGGGTTACGGATAGGGGGAATTGTGTGCTTTGCAATGGACGGGCATTGATTTCAAAAATCGTGTTATTCATATCACTAAAACAATGCAACGAATCTATAACAAACGTTCCAATCCAAAAACAAAGATCATAATTTTCACGCCCAAAACTCGCACCTCTGTGAGGGAAATTCCACTTTCGGGAAATACCATGAATTTAATAAAACAATTACCTTCTCTAAATGTGCAAGGGTACATATTGACTAACTCAAACAAGTATATGGAACCGAGAACTATTCGCGAATATTATAATAATTTTTTGCTAAAATTGGGGATTCAACCGATTAATTTTCATTGTCTGAGACATACTTTTGCAACACGATGTATAGAAAATGGAGCGAATTATAAAACAGTAAGTGAATTACTAGGACATTCTTCCATAAATACCACTTTAAATTTGTATGTTCACCCACCATTCTCTGAAAAAAGAAAATGTGTAGAACTGATACAATAAAATTGATTAAAAATGACATATATATACAAATAGACACAAATCCTTTGACATTTTATACTGAATTAGGTATTATAATAAAAGCTTTATTTATTTTAAATAAGGACCTAAAACTTCCCACACCCATACGGTGTGTTGAACCTTGAAAATTCAATATTTCAGCAAATAAAAAAGACATAAACCTACTCCGTTTGGTGTAATGGAATTGACGAAAAACCAACAAACCAAGGACGATTTATGCCATGCCTAGTATATCACAAAACCATTCCGACGAAAAAGCATTCATTCGGCAAAAACGAGCTAGCCTCGTTCTTCTTAGTTTCTTGCGGCTGATGTCGTCAATCATGATATTCGTGATTTGACGACATCAAGGAAGAAAAATGCATTCATCATTGATGCATTCAGAGACTACTATTGCGGCATAAATCACTATTTTGTTATCTGAAATATTGAATTTTCAAGGTGCGAAGTCCCCTTTAGGTATGGGAAGCTTTAGTAAGGATTTTATAATTCAGGAGGAAACTGTGAAAGTTATCATTATGGCGGGGGGCAAGGGAACTCGAATTTCTTCAGTTGCAAATGATATTCCTAAGCCTATGATCAGAATAAATAACAAGCCAATTCTAGAATATGAGATAGAAATGCTTCGCGAGCAGGGGTATACGGATATCTTGCTTATAATCGGACATTTGGGGCACATAATAAAAGATTATTTTAAGGATGGTTCTGATTGGGGAGTTAAAATTTCTTATTTTATAGAAGAAGAACCTTTAGGTACTGCAGGAGCTCTATATTACCTAAAAAAAGAATTAACAGAAGATTTTTTCTTATTAAATGGTGATGTAATCATGGATTTAGATCTTAATCGCATGAAACAATACCACCAAAGGCATGATGGCGAGATAACATTATTAACGCATCCGAACAGCCATCCTTACGATAGTGCACTAATCGTCACAAACGATCATGGTCAGGTCAAACAATGGTTGCATAAAGAAGATTCTCGAAGCGTTTATAAAAACAGAGTCAATGCGGGTGTTCATATTCTTTCACCTCGAGCGCTAGACTTAATAACGGGTCCTGGAAAATGGGATTTGGATCGTGATATTTTAAAGCCTTTAGTTCCTCGTGGCATAGTATATGCCTATGATTCACCAGAATATGTACATGACATGGGAACTCCTGAACGCTACTATGCTGTAACTGAAGATTTACTGTCTGGAAAAGTAAATTCCAAAAATCTTCATAATAAACAGAAAGCCGTTTTTCTAGATAGAGACGGAACCTTAAACGTATATAAAGGGTTTATTACAGATCCAGATCAGATAGAATTGCTTCCGGGCGTAGCGAAAGCGATAAAAATAATAAACGATAGTGGATATTTGGCTATTGTGATTAGCAATCAACCTGTAATCGCAAGAGGAGATTGCACAATTGCAGAATTAGATGACATCAATAATGCAATGGAAACAAAATTGGGATTAGAAGGTGCTTATATTGATGACTTATTTTATTGTCCTCATCACCCGGACAAAGGTTTTGAGGGTGAACGCCCAGAATATAAATTTGAATGCGAGTGTCGGAAACCTAAGCCGGGATTCCTTCTAAAAGCCGCAGAAAAATATAATATTGATTTATCGTCTTCTTTTATGGTTGGCGATAGTGAGATAGATATTAAAGCCGGCATCAATGCTGGATGCGTTCCTATATACATTGGGCAATCTAGTATTGATTCGTCACTCAAGTTTGATTCATATCATTCATTACTTGATTTTGTGAATGACAAAATAAACTAACGAAGGAGAATTAAATATGGTTATTACACAAACACCCTTTCGGATGTCTTTCTTTGGTGGTGGAACTGATTTCCCGGGGTTTTACAATGAGCATGGAGGGAGTGTAATATCAACTACTTTTGACAAATATTGTTATGTAACAGTCAGGCATCTGCCAAGATTCTTTGACTACTCTAATCAGATTACTTACAACATAATCGAAAATGCAAACACAATTGAAGATATTCAGCATCCAGCCGTAAGAGAGGCTATGAAATATCTTGATATGCATGAATTGCGACTTGTATATGAAGCTGATCTTCCTGCGCGTTCGGGTCTTGGAACCAGCAGTTCATTTGCGGTTGGTATGTTAAATGCGTTCTATGCATTGAAAGGAAAATATGTTGATAAAAGAAAACTTGCCGACGATGCTATTTATCTGGAACGCGTTTTGTGTAACGAAAGTGGTGGCGTACAGGATCAAATAGCTGCAGCTTTTGGTGGTTTTAATAAAATCACTTTCAGTGCAGATGGATATACGGTATCTCCTGTAGTGATATCTCAAGATCGCAAAAAATTATTAAACGAGAATCTTATGTTGTTTTTTACTGGCTTTTCTCGTTTTTCAAGTGAAATTGCAAAGAAACAAGAAGCTGCCACACACGACAAAACAAAAGAACTATTAACAATGAAGTCTCTTGTTGATGACGCTGAAAAGATATTAACTTCAAAAACCGATCTGGTTGAGTTCGGTAAATTGTTAAATTATACATGGCAGCTAAAACGCGGAATTACTAGCGGAATTTCGACCGATGCTATTGATGGTCTCTACGAAAAAGCAATTAACGCTGGTGCTGTAGGCGGTAAGCTTTTAGGCGCCGGAGGTGGCGGTTTCCTGTTGTTTTATGTTGAAAAAGACAAACAAGAAAATGTCAAAAAGGCATTAAATGATTTGTTATACATACCATTTGAATTTGAAAATCATGGAACACAGATTTTATTTTATAAATCCGAGTTCTTTGATTTGGAATCAGCACAAGAAAATAAATAAGGAGATATAAAAATATGGCAAAAAAAGCATTGATTACAGGTATTACAGGAATGGTAGGATCACATCTTTGTGATTTCTTACTCGAAAACACAGATTGGGATGTATATGGTGTATGTCGCTGGAGAAGTCCTTTAGACAACGTACAGCACCTATTAGAGCGAGTGAATAATAAGGATCGCGTATTTTTTGAATACGCTGATTTGAATGATCAGGTATCATTGTTAAATGTAATCCAGAATATCAAGCCTGATTACATCTTCCATCTCGCGGCTCAAAGCTATCCAATGACAAGCTTTACTGCTCCGATTGATACGTTAAATACAAATATACTTGGTACATGCAGATTGTTAGAGTCTGTTCACATTGTAATGGAGAACGAAAAAGATTATAAGCCGGTAATTCATGTATGTGCATCTTCAGAAGTATTTGGAAAAATCCCACCTGAAAAGAAACCTGAAACAGGTATTCATGAAGAGTGTCCGTTCCATCCTGCTTCACCATATGCTATATCAAAAGTTGGCACGGATCTTTTAGGAAGATATTATGCCGAAGCGTATGGTATGACTGTTATGACCACTCGTATGTTTACCCATACTGGTCCAAGACGTGGTGATGTCTTCCACGAATCAACGTTCGCAAAGCAGATTGCTATGATAGAAGCTGGAATGATTCCGCCTGTTGTAAAAGTTGGAAATCTTCAGTCACTTCGTACTTATGCTGATGTCCGGGATGCTGTCCGCGCATATTTTATGCTTGTTACTGTAAATCCTGTTGCAGGCGAATACTACAACATTGGTGGTACATATACGTGTGAAGTTGGAGATACTTTAAATACGCTCATCTCGATGTCAACCATGAAAGACCAGATAAAGGTCGAGACTGATCCGGAACGTCTGCGCCCAATTGATGCCGATCTTCAGGTGCCTGATTGCAGAAAGTTCAAAGCGCATACAGGATGGGAGCCAGAAATTTCATTTGAAAAAACAATGCTGGATTTGTTGAATTATTGGCGCGAACGGGTGAAAAATGGTACAGAATTCTTGACAAGATAATGGAGGTTGTGTATGAAAATTGCAGTTTTGGGTGCCGGTGTTTCAGGCTTAACCGCAGCAAGAAAATTACATGATAATGGTATTGATGTGACTGTGTTTGAAAAAAACCATACTCCCGGAGGTCTAGCAAGAACAAGATTTACAGACGGATATTTGTACGACCCTCATGGCGGTCATATTCTTAATTCAAAGCATCCTGAAGTAATGGATTGGGTTTTTTCGATTTTGCCTAAAGAAAATTGGCAATATACTGAGCGAAATGCAAAAATATATTTTAATGGCAAATTTGTTTCTTATCCGTTTGAATTATCTCTTTGCGAATTGGATGAAGAAGATGCGGTGGAATGTGTACATGATTTTATGCTCTCCCAGCAAGGTCAGGAACCATCAAATTTTAGAGATTGGTTATCCTGGAATTTTGGAGAGGGTATTGCAAATTATTATATGATTCCATATAACGAAAAAATATGGGCTTATCCTCTGGAACAGATGGAAACACAATGGATGCAAGGTAAAATGCCGCTTCCTACAAAAAAAGAAATGATTCGTTCCGTCTTGCTTAAGGATCCTAAAGAAAGAAAAATGCCACATTCTTCTTTCTATTATCCTATAGATGGTGGTATTCAATCAATGGTTGATGCGATTGCCGCAGGATTACATATTGAATATGATTTTAAAATCGAGAACATTGAAAAAGTGAATAATAAATGGAATATAAATGGCGAAGGTGCATTTGATTATGTAATAAGCACTATTCCACTTCCGGTGTTACCAAAAGTGATGAATCTTCCTGAACAAGTTGTTCATCATATTCAGGATTTAAAATACAATAGTTTAACGACTGTTCTATTTGATTGTCCAAAAACAGATATTACATGGTTGTATATTCCATCACATGACTACCGCTCACACCGAGTTGGGTATCAGAGCGCGCTAACTCCTCATGCTCTTCCGAACCCAAACAGAGGGTGCGGTGCCTTGGAAATTATCGGTAAACAATTTAATGTTGATGCATCTTTCGCTGACAATAAAAATATTTTACCAGAAGAACTTGGATTTGAAAAAGTTCTTGATAGTGAATTTACAGAGTTTGCGTATGTAATCCATGATCTTAATTATCGAAAAAATGTGACTTCTATTAAAGACTATTTTGCAGAAGATTCATCTTTCCAATTATTAGGTCGTTGGGGAACCTGGAATTATAAAAATATGGATTTGTGCATGTGGGATGCTATGAATTTAGTTAAGGAGATTCTAGGATGATAGAGATAATAAAACCTGATTTTGTATTTCAGGATGAACGCGGAAACTTGACTCAACTTGTACATGATGGGTTTAAACAATTTAATATCATATTTTCAAAAAAAGATGTTCTGCGAGGAAATCATTATCATAAAGAAAACAGAGAAGCTTTTTATGTAATCTCCGGCTGTTTTGATTTGATCGCCGAAAAAGATGGCAATCAAAAAAAATATGTATTTAAAACGGGGGATATGTTTGTTATCCCCCCTTATGTGAGTCATAGTTTTTATTATACAGAGGATACATTGCTTGCCAGCATGTATGATATTGGTGTTGAACACGAGGATGGAACAAAAGACATCTACAGTGTATAAAGGGGAATAATATGAATAATTTATTTAACGCAGTTGATGAAATATTTGAAACATTACTACAACGCTATCCGATTTTAGAGGCTTCCA
>OGLM01004158.1_pt1 | contig 10969 bp, 6 predicted proteins | sample 1572531 | NCBI WGS metagenome assembly OGLM01 (sample SAMEA2581909, study PRJEB24529) | metagenome | biome: Human gut stool | place: China | collected 2011 | reverse complement strand
TAAAACAAAAAGAGATTGTTGATTTATTGAATAGAAGAAGTAAAGAATCGTCTGTTGAATATTCAGCAATATAAAATATCAGAAGAGAATGTCTATTAATTTCTTTTATATTTTGATAAACTATATGATAAGTTTACCGATTTGGAGAAGAAAGAATTTGGCTCGAAGCTTTCAAGTTTATATATTTCTCAGGTAAAACGCAAATGTGAAATTGAAGTGGAAGAAAATTACAATCTTCCAAAATCAGGAAATGAAAGAGTTTCACAATGCCCGAAAGAGAAAGAAGATGTTAACAAGCATGTCCTGAAATATTTTGCGATGATATAAAGTTTTGAGGGGTAACATAATTATTAAAATGAATTTTAACGAGAGGATACGCTTGAATTCTGTGAGGGGGATGGAATTATGCCATTTGAAAAAGGTGGAAGAGCAGACAAACAAGGGAATAGATATGAGATAAACTGTATAATTTATGAGCTTCTTAAAATTTTGAATGAAACAAATTATAGTGTTATTATTGAGGCACTTGGCGAAGATGAAATTGGCACTGACATATTAGTAACAACTTTTGATGGGAAAAAAGAGCATCAGCAATGCAAGGCAAGAAATGCAAGTAAAGAATATTGGAGTATTCCAGATTTAAAAGAAAAAAGAATATTTTTTACGTGGAAAACTCAGTTAAATAGGGATAACAATAGAAGGGTATCGCTAGTTAGTCCCATGGCGTGTTCACTTTTGCTTGATTTACATAACCGGGCATGCAATACTAGTGGTAAGTCGGATGATTTTTATGAGATACAAATTATGAAAAGTAGCAAAGAATTTCAAAAATTCTACAAAGGTTTTTGCTCGGAAATGGGTTTAAATTGTGAAAAGGAAGTTGATGTCTTAAAAAGTATTGATTATTTGAAGAGGATTTTTTATAAGCAGATATCAGAATATGAGTTGCAGGATCGAATTAATCAGAATATACAATATTTGTTTAGTAGTGAACAAAAAACAGTTTACAATGCACTACTTTCATTTGTTACAGTAGAGGATATCCTAGGTAAAGAAATTACGCAATCCATATTAAGTGACTATTTTATTAAACAGGAAATTGTTCTTCGGTTAAAAGAGGGAGATAAAAGAATTGCGCCAAGAATTGATGAGATAAATCGAGAATATAGGGAGAATTTTAGGGCAGTACAAGGTACCTTGATACATAGGGATGAATTTGATGCGTGCATAAAATCCATTGAAAATGAGAAATCAACTATTATCTCTGGAGGTGCTGGCTCTGGAAAAAGTGGGTGTACAGAAGCGATTCTAAATTATTGCGAAGAAAGAAAAATTCCACATATTGCGATAAAACTCGATCAAAGAATCCCTTGTAAAAATTGTGAGAGTTGGGGAAAAGAGTTAGGACTTCCTAATTCCATTGCGCATTCTTTGCACTGCATTTCAAAAAACGAAAATGCGGTAATTATTTTAGATCAGTTAGATGCTTTAAGATGGACACAGGCAAATTCCAGCGAAGCACTTGCGGTTTGCATGGAATTAATCAGACAGGTTGATTATTTAAATAATGAAAGAAAGAAAAAAATAATTATAATATTTGTTTGCAGAACATATGATCTTGAAAATGATAATAATATAAATTCTCTATTTAGAAACAAGAAATTTTCAGAGAGTGTTTGGCAAATAGTTAAAGTGGGCGATTTAAAAGAAGATGTTGTAAAAGGTATAATTGGTAGAAATTACGAACAATTGTCTCTTAAATTAAAGAGACTATTAAGAATACCAAGTAATCTTTACATTTGGCAGCATTTAGATAAAAAAGAAGCTTATGGAGATTGCTTAACTACTAGTCATTTAATAGATAAATGGTTTCAGCAAATAGGTAGAAAAAGTGTTACCATGGGTTTGCAGCAAAGAACTATTAATAAAACTAAAAAAAGCATTGTTGATGCTTTGGAGAAAACAGGGCATTTGTATGTCCCAAAACAAATATTGCATGTTGAAGAAGACGGATTAGATTATTTGGTATCATCAGAAATTGTTGTGATTCAAAATAATAGGGTTGGCTTTGTACATCAATCAATTTTAGATTATTTTATGTCGCAAAGAATGATGGAGAAATATTTTGACAGGAAAGCGATAGAGAATATTATAGGTGTAAAATGCAGACAAACACCCGAAAGAAGATATCAGGTACAGATGTTTTTGCAGAACCTTTTGGAATATGATAGTGGAGAGTTCATTTTGTTTGGTAAGGAAATGTTAGCCTCGGATAACATAAGATATTATGTCAAATATGTTTTTTATGAGATTTTGGGGCAAATTCAAGAACCAGATGATAATGTTATCCAATTCATTATAGATAATTGCCAAAATGAAATTTATGGAAATTATTTGTTGAATAATGTTATTTTTAAGAGAAAGCAATACATAACTATATTGAGAAATCAGGATGTTTTAGAACGATGGTATTCGAATGCAGAGAAAAAAAGTATTGTTTTTAATTTGCTGGCGAGTATTGCTCCTGAGTTAGATGATGAGGATATTTCTTTTATTGAAAGACATGCTTTTAATGATAAGAAGGATGATGAGCAGTTTATGCAATGCTTTCTTCATGACATAACTAGGGAAAGTGATAAATTGTTTGAACTCAGGATGATGTTTTATGAACATTATCCTGAGTATGCAAAAGAGGTTTATATTGATGTCAAAACCATGATGAATCAGTTTGAAGGAAGAACGATACGGCTTATTTCATTTTGGATGAAAAACAAAATAAAAAGTCAGGGTAGATATGTATATCGTTATGAGCAAGAATTTCTAGATTCAGACAATTCTTTTTTAGTGAATAACGGGGAATACATACTTAATGAATTGCTCCAATATATACCAAAAGAGTGTAGTTGGAAGGTAAAGTATAGCGAATGGTCAGAAAAGTTTGTGTATAAAAGGGGGCTTGAAAGGGCTTGTGTGGAGCTAGTTAAAAAGGCGACTGTAGCTTTGTGCTGTAAATCGCCAGAGCGTTTTTGGGAATGTTATGAGTCATATATGGGACAGGGGTATTATGTATTTAATGAGATTATTCTAACAGGATTGGCAGTTTTGCCTCCTGAATATAGTAATCGGATAATGCGCTATCTTTGCAGTGACATGGATAAAAATATTTTTGATTATACGAGCGGAGCAGAGAATGAATTGGAACTTGTAAAAGAGGTTTTAAAGATTCACGCAGATAGTTGTGATAAAAAAGAATTATTAATGGTAGAAAATGCAATTTTCCGATATATTTCTCCCAATGCATCTGAATGTTATAAAAGAAGAATTGAGCACAATGAACGGAAAGAATATTCATCGGTGTATTGGAGTTTTTGGGGGGATTTGCAGTATGAATTATTACGGTATTTGCCAAAAGAGAGAATTAGCTCAAAAGCAAAAGAATTATTGCGTATACTAGATAGGCGTTTTCATAAAGTTCCGTTGCGCTATTGTAATGGGCATGGACATTCAGGGTGGGTAAAGTCGCCTGTTTCTGGGAAAAATATTGGTAAGGGTCAGTGGCTTCAAATCATTACGAACAGCAAATTGAAGAATCGAGATCAACATAGGTGGATTGAAGTGAAAGGCGGCTTTATTGAAAGCTCTTATGAAGCGTAGACGAGTGATTTTCAATTGGTAGTAGAACAACATCCACAGGAGATGATAGAGCTTGTTTTAAAAAATAAGGAACGGGTGTTGCCCGCTTTTGTTGATTCGCTATTTTTAGGTGTGGAATTATCGGAAAAGTTGGAGGAAATTGATTCTGAAGTTATAGAGAGACTATTGGTTGAATTTCCGTGTAATATGGAAAGTCATAGGGCTTGGTATTTTTGCGGAATAATTCAAAAAATAAGTAATGTTAGTTGGAATTCGGAAGTAATGGAACAATTAATAAATATTGCCTTAAAACATTGTGATCCGGAATTAGATAAACCCAATGTAATAAATTCAGAAGATGAAGAAAATAATAGTTGTCATATGCTGCGTAGCAATGCATTAAACTGTGTGAGGGGAAGTGCAGCAAGGGCGATAGGACATTTACTCTGGGAAGTGAAGGGAACGTTTGTACAATTTAAAGATGTTATTGAAGGATTGACGAAAGATGAAAATCCTGCAGTGCGTTTTTCGTCATTGTATGCTTTATGGCCTTCTTATAATATTGATAAAGAATGGGCTGCGGAAAAAATATTGTATTTATATGAGTCAGATATTCGAATGGCAAGTTTTTATAATTCGAAAAATATGTTTTTTCTCTTATACCCTAAATATAAGGAAAGAATTATTCGGATTATTGAGAAATGCTTTGAATCTGAAGATAACGAACTTGTAGAGGTTGGAGGATATGCTGTTTGCGAATTTTATATACAACATAATGAATTTGAAACGATTATAATGTCTGCTCAAACTAAAAGTGATGAGCAAATCAAGGCAATATTGGATATGGCTGTAATTTATTTGAAGATTAACGATTATCGAAATAAAGCAAAAGATATAATTCTTGCTTATAAGAACGTTGATACGAATATACAATTTCCGTTAGCAAAAATGTTCTATGATAAGGCCGTTGACGCTAAGCGTGATAAAATGTTTTTGCATGAATTTATGAAAAGCAAGGCAAGTAGAGAGCTAGTATGGGCGTTTACTTGTTATCTAGAGGAAAGCACAGATTTTGTTGTTGATTATGCAGATATTATTATACAGCTATGTGAGAATGTATTACGGATGGAGGCTGAAGATTTAAGTAAACAATGGGGTATAGTAGATGAGATTTCAAAATTGATTATATCTCTATATGATGAGACTGTTAATTCTAGTAAATTGGCAGATAAACAGATTGCTGATAAATGTCTGAACTTGTGGGATATCATGTTCGAAAGACAACTTGGATCAGTGAGAGAAATTAGCAGGCAATTGATGGAACGGTAGTGATAGTAATGTCAATTTTTGTTTAACTTCAGTTAGTGAAGGATGTAATTGTAAAGATTTGTTATATCCGAATTTCGAAAATAGGAGGTGGAAAAAATTAGTAACAATTTGGTTATAGAGTTACTTTTTATATTGAAGTAAAGTAATCTATTTAGTATAATTTGGTTAAGGATGTGATAAAAATTACTGAATGAGAGGGTGTGTTGATTGTTATCTGAACAAATTAAACAAGAGGTCTTTACTCCATTTTGGGACAATAGATATGGGAAAACGACATTGATGGAGATGTTTTTCAAAGATAGGAAGTTTTTGTATTCCAAGTATAAGAAAAATGAAATATCGGAGGGAACTATTGCTTTTTTTGATAGGAATTTGCAAAAGCTTCTTTCTGTAAATGAAACTATATCAATTGATTTTTTTCGGAAGCTGGAATATCAGCGATTAATTGATGAATATTGCGACTGGAAAGATAAAGAAGAAACAAATAAATCAGAGTCTAAGAAACATGTAAATAAACGTGAAAATATTTTGCTAGATGCAAATGTTGTTCCTGTAGATGAAACTAGATTGTATAAAAGTTCAAAGAGTGTTGCAGGGAAAAAATACAAGGAGCATAAGTATAAGAAGTATGTATTAAAACCGAGAATGTTTTTTGATTGTCCTTTGTGTGGGGGGAAAAAGAGACATGTTGCTGTTATGTTATTGAATGGTAAGAAGCTGATTTATTGCACTACATGCATAAAAGAGATAATTGATTCTGGAATAAAGAAAGGTGGAGAAGAAACGGGAAAATTAACAAAATTGAACAAGCAGAAAAATAAAGTTTCAAATAACTTAACTGTGCTGACAAGTGAGACTATTTCCCGTAAGTTATTATGGAAAGTAGAAAAGGGTATTAACGAGATTAATGAGGAGATTGAATACGTAAAATATATTGCAATTACACCATCACAACTTGGTAATGCATTATCTATAACCAAAATTGATACAAAATATATTTTGACAAAGGATGAAACAAGTAAAGTGAAGCATTCATTTTCCTATCATTCTTTATATGGTTTGGAAGAAGCAATATGGAATCAGAATCCTGAAGTTGTTCAGGTAAAGGTTCATGTGAAAACTCAAGAAGAAATTGAAAAGGAGAAACATATTCGTGAACTAGAGATTATAAAACTGCAGGAAGATGCAAAGAAGAAAAAAGAACGTTATCGGCAGATGTTTAAGCAACGCAAGAAGCAAGAGGAAGAAGCTCGCCAAGCCAAGGTGCTCGTAGATATGGCTAAGCAAGAACAACATGCTAAGATGATGGAAGCAAAGAAGGAAAAACAGAAAAAGGCTAGAAAAGAGCGCGAGGCAAAAGAAAGGGAAGAACTTGGAAAACTTCCACAGATTAAGGTGCGTGATTTTGTGGTAAGACGTAATGTTTTTAAGTGTATGCACGCTAGTCATAAACTTGAAAACATCGTAGCAGCAATAAATATCATTGATAGGAACAATGAGGAGAAGCAGATTCGAGTAAATGCTGGTTACTGTTCAAATTGTAAAATATTTTTCATAATGGAAAGTACATATGAGAATTTGAAAAATAAAGGTATTCCTATTTGTAGAGTAAGTGATGAAAACACGTATATGAAGAATCATTCTGTAAATGGAATGCGTTTGGCTCAGGAATCTATTTTGATGCAATATGGTTACAATGTAAATCAGCAAGATGGATTATCTTCGTCAAGACGTCAAAAAATTCTGGCTGTTTTGATTGATAAAAAGATATTGAGAAAAAGTGAAATTGTCAGTTATCTTGATTTTTTTATAAGCCAAAGACAAACACAATCAAAATACCAAGTTGCTATATCAAAGTGGGAAGCTGATAGAGAGTTTGTAGAAAATTACAGGATTGGTGAGTATCATCTATATGGAGTGAATGCAATCTATAGACGATAAGAAGGTTGCTGCTGAAGAAATTGAAACTGATATACCTAAGTATATACAATGGTGTAGTGTTAAATTGAGGCAATAATTCTCTGGAAGAAAAATTAGTCGATTTAATAGTAGAAAGGGATGAGTTTGTTGCTAGATAATGTTGTGCAAAAAGACATGCAAAAAATGCTTGGTGGCGAAAATGTTTTGTTAGTAATATGTGCATGATCCAAAATTTTCACTACATTGAAAATAATGTCAGAAAGTGTTATAATGTTTTAGTAGGGCTTGCTGGGGGTTGTTCTGATTTATATTCATCAGATTCGACGGCCGACAAACATCAAAAAATCCCTGTGGCTTTTTATGGGGATAGAAAATAGTAAGTTGAGTAGGTAAATTTGATTAGAGGAACAATCAATGACAAAAATGAAAATTTAAGACTTTGTGGCGGTACGTTTTTTACCTTACTTTTCAATGCCGACTGAAATTAAAACAATTCAAGGTAACGCTTCAGAATATAAGAAATGCAAGAATGCAGGCGGAGGCTACTTCCCGTTCGGTGATAAAACAGCATTGAGATTTTTTGACGAAAGAGTGAAGAACGAGTATGCGGATACATTGAGAAAAATGTGCTGCTTTGTGGATGACTTCATTGTTGCTGGAGGAGATATAAAAAAGACGAGCTACTTGTGAAAGGACTCGTCGAACTAATATCGTTGTATAAGTGCATTGATGATAGCCAATCTTTCTATATCAAAGAAGATGGAACAACAGCGCAGAAAAAAGATGGAGAATAAATTACAGTCATCACAACCGGGAGCTTTGCAAGTGCAAACACCGAATACGACATTTAATTTGCTCGGTAACAATAATACATTGGTAGCTCATACAGACGCTGTGAATAATACCTATAGCAGGTGGGACACCACCCATGCCGAGAAGCCCTAACGCAGTGCACACCATTACATTAAATACAGATTTCTATCATCTTCTGGTTGCTGGAGATTATGAATTAAATCCTCAGTATTGCCATTGCCTTGTTCGCAAGGATAGAGCAATAACGGAAAGTACATCAAAAGAACTGAAAGCGGCTTGTTCGGCTTTGTGAGATGATGCAATATCGGTGCCGAAAACCTATCCGGCAATTATTGCGACAGAAAATTATTCTTATGGTAAAAACTGATGCAGACCACTATGCTGCTTATGGATTGTTTATTGATGTGAAAATTCAGGACAACGGTATCAAAGTATATTATCAAATACTTAATTGGATACCACAGTAAAAAAATAAATGAACTTTGATTTAAACTTGGAATCGAAGACTCAAGTGGACTGAACGAATTAAATCATATGCACTGGGCAATTAAAAAGATAAATGCAGTAGAGGTATTAAGGAAAGCTGGGATATCAGTATTTTCCCTATAAATTTAAAATCTCTGAAGTTGATGAATGGGTCAGAGAAGGTAAAATTAAAGAATAGAAATTGGAGGTAGATTTGCATATGAACCAAAAAATGAAATCGGCAATAGAAAAAATAACGTTAAACGATGTTACATTTTCAAATGAGGTCATCGACCCGACGTATGTAAATTTCTTCTATGGCAAGAATGGTGCAGGCAAATCTACCATAGCAAGAACATTCAAGGTCAACGATGAACACTTACAGTGGCAAGATGGACGGGTATCAACAGATTATGATGTTCTTGTAAAGGAAGTTGATTACGACCCAATCAAGAGACAGACATTAGAGATTGATTTCCAGGTGCTTACAGAAGGAGAAAAGGTTCACTCAGTTGCAGAGATAGTATTAGTTAATCATGACAAGGTACAGGGTGTTGTTGAACAGCATATGGAGGAAATTCCTTATAAGGCAGCTAAATCAGCGCTTGTTGAAAAGGTAAGCGTTGATATAGGAGAACTTAAGCCAGGCGACAGTATTAAGGTAGGAGACCTTGATATTGCTAAGGACAAAGATGTATCAATATCACCTGATGTATTAGAGAAGGTTATTGTAAGCGTAACAGAGCAGACATATGCCGAGACTGATACTGATACTGATGAGGATGGCGAAGCATCAGAAGCTTAATATTATGGTAATATAGTATTATAGTAATATTTCAGGTACAGAAACATACGAAAGTATGTAAGTAAGATAATAGACGCATATGTAATAGTGAGAATATTAATATGTAAACTTACGATAGAATAAAGATAAAAGTCAGCTATAGGGAAAGTTATGTTACCCTATAGCTGATTTTTTTTAAAATATGGTGCAGAATTCGACAGTAAAATACGTTTTTCTTGAATAATTATGCGTAAAGATATATACTATACATAGTGTTACGTAACGAAAGAACGGAGGATATAATATGGGATATGATGCTGAGAAATTCAAAGCCAGAGCTAATACTAAAGCAGGAAATATATGGCTTGTATTAAATATCCTGCTTACAATGCAATATTTGTCAAATATGACTAAAGGTACATATGATAGGAAGTTTATAATTCCATTTCTTATTATAGGATGGGTCCCATATATAATTGGTGTTATATATACTAAGATAAAAGGGAAATCGGCTGATGGATACAAGCATATATTAGGTGTTGGATATGGTTTGTTTTATGGATATATAGTATGTACAAGCACATCACTGCTTACATTTGCATATATATTTCCAGTAGCAAGCATGACTATTCTGTTCAAGGACAGAAAGTTCATAGTGAGCTGTGGAATTGGTAATGTTGCCATAGTTATATTAAGTACAATTATTAAATTTATGTCAGGTATGAATGCGTTGGCAGATATTGATAATTATTCATTACAGATATCGTGTATAATCCTTTGCTATGTATGTTATGTATTATCAATTAATCATCTTAATCTTTCAGACGGAGCACTTACAGATTCAATTAAGGCTGACCTTGACAGAGTTATTAAGACAGTTGAGCAGGTTAAAGACTCCAGTAATATGATAGTTGACGGAATTACAGTTGTAAGAGAGCTTGAAGAAGAGAACAAGCAGGGAGCTAATTTCGTTGTATCAAGTATGAATGAGCTTTCACACAATAATGATATACTTCACGATAAGACTAATTCTTCAACACAGATGACTACTCAGATTAATAATCAGGTAGAAAATGTAGCCGCACTTATTAATGAAGTTGTCCAGCTTGTCAGTGAGTCAGTTGAACATACAGATATAAGTTCCAAGGAGCTTGCAGATGTAGTTGAAAGTACTAAGACTATGGCTGAATTGTCAGGTGAAGTAGATAATATATTAAGAGAATTCCAGCAGGAATTCAGTAAAGTTAAGACAGAGACAGGTACAATCGGAGAGATTAACTCACAGACTAACCTGTTAGCACTTAATGCTTCAATTGAGGCGGCAAGAGCTGGTGAAGCAGGAAAGGGCTTTGCTGTTGTAGCAGATGAGATAAGAAATTTAAGTACAGAAACAGAAGAATCATCAGATAGAATTATGACAGCATTAGGACATCTGGAAGATACATCTAACAGAATGTTAAAGTCAATAACAACAATACTTGAGCTTATACAGACAACACAGACCAAGGTTGTACAGGTTAATGACAGTGTGTCAGGGATAGCTAAGGATTCTACACAGATAGGTGAACACATTGGTGTCGTAGATTCAGCAATGCAGGAGGTTGAAAGCTCTAACCGTAATATGGTTGACAATATGCACGAGATTGAAAATGTTATGAAAGACATTACTGATTGCATAGGCAACGCAGATGAAAGCACTAAGATAATGCTTAGCAAATACGAAGAGTCAGCCCGCAATGTTGATAAGATAGAAAATGTTGTTGGCGCAATGATGGAAAAGCTTGGAGTTGGCGGATTTATGGGTGTTCAGGATATCAAGCAGGGTATGTATTGTACCATAAGACAGATTATATCAGGAAAGCCAGCTGATACAGAAAGCCATGGTGAGATAGTTGAACAGGAAGATGGGGTATTATATGTACGTTTCAAGAACAAAGATGTAGATTATAAGAATACCTCATTGAAATACGAACTTGATATTGTAGCGGCAAATGTACTTTATCACTGGTCTGCTGTGTCAGCAGC
>OGLM01004155.1_pt1 | contig 10978 bp, 10 predicted proteins | sample 1572531 | NCBI WGS metagenome assembly OGLM01 (sample SAMEA2581909, study PRJEB24529) | metagenome | biome: Human gut stool | place: China | collected 2011 | reverse complement strand
TCCATAGAAATGGCGATACCTACGGCTGGCTGACCATTAAAGTACATTTTCGGTTCAGCCGGTTCAGCATAGCCGCGTTTGATTTCGGCAATATCACCCAGACGAAAGGTACGGTCATTAGCCTGGATCGGAATATTGCTGATATTGGCCAGTGTATCAGGGGAACCGGTCAGACGCAGATAGGTATTAGTGCTGTCACTTTCAGCCATGCCGGACGGAGTGACAGCTGTTTCTGCCTGGATCGTAGAAGCCAGTGTATCAATCGGTATGCCCAGCTGTGCCAGCTTGGCATTAGACATCTGGATATAGATTTTTTCAGGCTGTACTCCTACCAGTTCTACTTTTTTGACATCAGGTATCTGAAAAAATTTATCTTTGATATTTTCGGCGACTACGCGCATTTCCTCATAGGAGAAGCTGTCAGAGGTGACTGCGTAGATATTTCCATAGACGTCGTCAAAACGGTCGTTGAAAAACGGTCCTAAAGCACCATCGGGCAAGTCACCTTTGCCATCATTGACAATATTACGCAATTCCAGCCAGCGCTGTTTGATTTCTTTGACCGGTACTGTATCCTGCAGATAAACATTGATAACAGCAGTTCCGGGACGTGAATAGCTGGTTATCCTGTCAATATTAGGTACTGTCTGCAATTGTTTTTCGATCTTGTCTGTCAGGTGTTCTTCCACCTCTTTAGCGGTTGCTCCCGGCCAGGCTGCCGAAACTACCATTTGCTTGATAGTAAAACTTGGGTCTTCGCTGCGACCTAAGGAATTATAAGAATAGATGCCCATGACCAGACAGAGAAACATAAAAAAGTAAATTATTTGCTTATGTTTGATCGACCAGGCGGCCCAGTTGTTTTTCATTGGCTGACACCAGCTTCCAGACGGACGTTTTGGTCTTCTGCCAGTTTGTTGACGCCGCCGACAACGACGATATCTCCCTGCTGCAGACCGTCAGAGATCCTGACGTTATTGCCTTCATAACCGCCGATAGAAACTTCATGGGTATGTACTTTATTATTGGTAACGAGCCAGACCTGAGGGTTTCCTCCTGTTTGATAAATGGCGGTGGCTGGCAGCAAAATACTGCTGTCAGTACCGTTTTGCAGGTGTACTTTGGCAGTCATCCCCAGTTTGACTGCTGCAGGCATTTGCGGTATGGCTACACGAACTTTGTAGGTGCGGGTAACGCTGTCAGCCATTGGTGCTATTTCGCGGATATAACCATCTGCCGAAACGTTTTCTAAAGCCCAGAAATTGATCTTGGCTGACTGTTGAGGATAGATTTTATCCAAATGGTTTTCAGGGACATAGATCTGGATTTCCTGTTCGCCGCTTTGGACAACTGTCACAACAGGAGTTCCGGCAGCTACTACTTGACCCACTTCGCCGCTTACATTGGCTACTACGCCGTCATGGTCTGCAATAAGCTGCGTATAGGATAATTGGTTACTGTTGGTGATCAGTTGGGCCTGGGCTTGACGCAGGCTGGAAGCGGCCGCTTCCATCTGCGTATTATATTGCTCCATCATGGCTTTGCTGACACCACCGCTGTTGTATAAGGCCGTGTAACGGGATGCATTGTCGCGGGCCAGCTTATAATTGGCTTCGGCGGCTGTTACAGCTGCCTGGCTGGCTTCAAAACTCTGCTCGATGTCTTTGGGGTCGATTTGCATCAGGATATCGCCGGTTTTTACTGTATCGCCTAAATTGACGCTGCGGCTGATGATTTTACCGGCAACCTGAAAGGCCAGATCGCTTTCATAACGACCGCGTACCTCGCCGGGATAGGAAGATGTATTATCGACAGTTTCTTTACCGACGGTTACAGTACGGACATAAGGAACTTCTTTTACGATATCGGGCTTGGCTAAAACATTGCTGATTATATGGTACAGCAGCAATATAGCCACTGTTGCTGCCAAAATATACAAATGACGTTTTGTAAATGGAAGCTTGCTGAAAATTTCTTTGATCGACATGTCGGTGCCCTCCTGAACTAATTGGTAATGGAAGACAAATAAGTGTTTAAAGCTTCTTCCAAATAAGTGCTTTCAGTACCATTTTCAAAATGTCCCAGATCACGGATCTGATCATGTGTGAGAAAAAAGAAAACGATGATGCTTTCCAAAGTAAAAGCTACATGTGTAGGCTGCATATTATTACGGATACTGCCGTCAGCTATGGCTTCTGTAACCAGCTCGGACATAAATTTATGGATTTTGTATAAGCGGTTTTTAATAAAGCTGTCACACATAAAAGTGGGGGTCAAAAGCTCGCGGTAAATGAGATGGATACGGTGAGGATGCAGCTTCTGTACCTCGGAAATTGCAGTGATATATTCGCGCAGCTTAGCCAGAGGAGCTATGTCCTTACTGCTGACTCGGGCGATCAGATTTAAAAATAAATTTGACTGTTCGTTGAGAACTTCCTGATAAAGATTTTTTTTGCCGCCGAAATAGTAAGAGATCAAAGCGCTGTTGACCACGGATTTTTTTGCGATTTCTTTGATGGAAACGCCATTAAAGTGATTAGCTGCAAATAAATCGGTTGCTGCTAAAAGAATTTTTTCTGCTGAAGAGGCAGATGCTTCAACTGGATTCATATAGAACACTCCTTTAAATATTAATTAAACAATTAATTATTAATAATTATATCACCAACTGGATCGTAACGTAAATATGTAAAAATAAGAAAAGACAGTGTAGAATACTTGCTAATCTGCTATAATAAATTAATAAATATCAAGGAAAGAGAGTTTGGCTATGACAGTGGAAACGATACTATTATTGCTGCTGGTTTTAATGCAGGCGGTGATTTTCATAATGCTGTGGCGGCTTCTGCAGACACGGCGGCAGCAGGGACAAGAACTGGGAGCTGAGGTGAACAGTCAGCTGGAAAGCCTGGAACGACGTTTTTATGAGAATGTACGCGATCTGCGCAGCGAACAAAACACTCTGGCCCGTGCGGCCAGAATGGAAGCTTAGGCAGCTTCTGACCGTTTGGGAGAGCAGCTGGATAAAAAACTGGAAAAGCTGACGGAAAGCACTGCGGCTAATTTGGAACAGATCCGCCTGACTGTTGATGAAAAACTGCAGTCGACTTTGGAAAGGCGGTTGGGAGAATCCTTTCAGCAGGTCAGCCTGCGGTTGGAGCAGGTTCATCGAGGGTTAGGTGAAATGCAGACCCTGGCCGGCGGTGTCGGCGATTTGAAACGCATCCTTTCTAATGTAAAGAACCGTGGTATCTGGGGCGAAATGCAGCTGGGAGTTTTGCTGCGTGATTTGCTGGCACCGGAGCAATTTGCTGAAAATGTTGCTGTGAAGCAGGGCACTGCGGAAAGGGTTGAATTTGCGCTGAAGCTGCCGGGCAGCAAGGATGAAACGGTATGGCTGCCGATTGATGCTAAATTTCCGCAGGAGGATTTTCAGCGCCTGCTGGAGGCGCGCGAGCAGGCTGATACAGCTGCTGCCGATATTGCGCTCAAGCAGCTTGAACGGCGGCTGAAAAGTGAAGCCAGGGATATCCAGAATAAATATTTGTGTCCGCCGCAGACGACTGATTTTGCGATCATGTATTTGCCGATCGAGGGGCTGTTTGCCGAAGCGGTAAATTTGCCGGGACTGCTGGATGAGCTGCAGAGAACGTACCGCGTTTGCGTGGCAGGGCCGACTACCTTGGCAGCGCTGCTCAACAGTCTGCAAATGGGTTTTAAAACTTTGGCTATCGAAAAACGTACTGGTGAAGTCTGGCGAACGATCGCTGCCGTTAAGCAGGATTTTGTGACTTTCAGCTTATTGCTCGATAAAACAAAAAAGAAACTGCAGGAAGCCAGCGGGCATATCGACGCTGCAGCCAGACGCAGCCGTGTAATCAATAAACGTCTTGACGGCAGGAAAGACGAAGAAGATACTTTGGAGTGGCAGGAGGAGGTTTTGCATGAACGAGAATAATAACGATCAGGAACAGCCGCTTTATAAGGAGCAGCCCTGGTGGGTGCAGATTTTTGTGGCATTGTACGCTATGTTCTGGCTGACGATGATCTTTGCTGCAGGGCTGAACAGCCTGTACATTGGCAAAATAGATATTGACAGTGTCAGCATGGCTGTTGCTTTGACAGTTGGTATTTATCCTTTGATAAAAATGTTGGAAAAACTGTAAGATGTATTACACAAAAACATTTTTGTGCTGCTTGACAAGCCAAAAGTGTCGGACTATAATTGATACAAGCTTGAAAATTACATAGTTCATTTATCCGACGATGGAGAAAAGTAAGTTGGCAGGCGGCAAAGAGAAGCGGCGGTCAGTGTAAGCCGTAACGTCTAAAAACTGAATTCCGCTCCGGAGGAGACAGGGGTAGCAACCTGTCCGGGTCCGACCGATATATCGGCAATGAGGCCGCGCTGTGCGGCGAAAAAAGGTGGCACCACGTGAGTAGAACTCTCGTCCTTGATTGTAATTGATCAAGCCGGGAGTTTTTTATTTTACAGGTGAATGGAGCGATGGACAATGAAAATTATTGTAACTGAAAAAATTTCCGACAAGGGTGTGGCTTTGCTGCAGGCAGTGCCGGATTTTGATGTAGACGTGCGTTTTGATATCGAAAGGGAAGAACTGCTGAAGATCATTCCTGAATATGATGCGATCGTAGTTCGCAGCGTTACTAAGATCAATGAAGAATTTTATAAGCACGCCACTAATTTAAAGGTGGTTGGCCGCGCCGGCAACGGTGTTGATAATATTGAGATGGAAGGGGCGACTAAACGCGGTATTATCGTTGTCAATACCCCGGAATCTAATATCGTATCGGCTGCCGAGCATACTATCGGTCTGCTGCTGAGTTCTGCCCGTAATGTCGTCAAAGCTCATAAAATGATCGAATACAGGGTATGGGACCGTACCGGTTTAAAAGGCAGCGAGCTGCTTGGTAAAACTCTGGGCATCATCGGCCTTGGCCGTATCGGCGGTTTGGTGGCTACCAGACTGCAGGCTTTCGGGATGAAGATCGTAGCTTATGATCCGTATATTGCCGATGCACGTTTCCGTAAATACAGCGCCGAAAAATGTGAAACACTGGATGAATTGTTGGAACAAGCTGATTTTATCAGTATCCATACGCCTAAAACGGAAGAAACTTTTGATATGATTACAGCCAAAGAATTTGCAAAATGCAAACGTGGCGTGCGTGTAGTAAACTGCGCCCGCGGTGGCCTGATCAATGAAAATGACCTGGCGGCAGCTATCAAGGAAGGCATCGTTGCCAGCGCCGGTATCGACGTACTGGTAGACGAATCGAAACCGATCTCGCCGCTGATCGATCTGCCGGAATGTGTCTTAACGCCTCATCTTGGTGCTGATACAACAGAAGCGCAGGATAATGTGGGTATTGCCATTGCAGAAGAGGTCATTGCAGCTTTGCATGGAGAAATGGTGCCGAATGCAGTCAATCTGCCGACTTTGCAGCCGACAGAGCTGAAAGAAATGCAGGGCTACCTGACCTTGGGCGAATATCTGGGCAAGCTTTATTATCAGCTGGAAAAAGCAGCTGTCGAAAAGGTAGAGATCATCTATACCGGCGAGGTTGCAGAAATGGAAACAGGTATGCTGACGCGTGCTGTTTTAAAAGGCGTTTTTGAACCCATCCTCAAGGAACGCGTTAATTATGTCAATGCCGCGCTGACTGCAGAAAGCCGCGGAGTCGACGTTATAGAGAGCAAACATGCAGGCAAACATAATCTTTTAGAGGTCAAGATCCATTCTAAAGGTAATATCTTTACCGTAGCCGGTACTGTCTTTGGTGAAAAAGAGATCCGCGTCATCGAAATCGACGGTTACCAGTTCGACCTTACTCCGGCTCCGTTCATGCTGGTGGCACGCAACCAGGATAAACCCGGTATGATCGGGCAGATCGGCACGCTTTTAGGTGCGAGCAAGGTCAATATCGCGACCATGCAGGTCAGCCGTAATCTTAAAGACGGTAACGCCATGATGTTTATGACCGTGGACAGCGAAGTAGGTAAAGAAACACTGAAACTTCTGCAGGGGCTCGACGGTATCCTGCAGGTCAACCTTGTAAAACTGTGATTACGAGCTTCAACAGAGAAATTGGTATCGTCGTTTTGATGGGTTATGTCGCTTTTAAGGACTTGAACGAGGATATCAACCTTCTTGCATATATCGTGATGGGACTTGCTGTTTGCCATATGTTCATCAAATATAAACGTCGTAACGATTAAAAAAACACCCGTTACTCATTGAGTAACGGGTGTTTTAGTATCTATATCCGATAAATTATTCGGCAAAAATCACTTTGCCGTCTTTAAAGGCCTGGACACGGGCCAGTGATTCTACACGGAAGCCGGCGTCGATAAGGCGCTGACGCCCCGGCTGGAATGATTTTTCGATAACTATGCCGATACCTACTACGGCGCTGCCGGCCTGCTGGACGATGTTAGCCAGACCAAGGGCCGCTTCGCCGTTAGCCAGAAAATCATCGATGATGAGGATCTTTTCGCCGGCCGGTAAAAATTTTTTGAGAACGGTCACATCACTGGTGACTTTTTTGGTGAAGGAGTATACTTTGGTGCTGTAAGCCTCGCTGCTCATAAGCGCCGATTTCTGTTTGCGTGCGAATACTACCGGTACATGCATACACAGACCGGCAGGCAGGGCGCAGGCGATCCCTGAGGACTCGATCGTAAAGATTTTAGTAATTCCGCAGCCTGAAAAACGGCGGTGGAATTCTTTGCCGATCTCCATCATCAATTCAGGGTCGATCTGGTGATTTAAAAAAGAATCGACTTTTAAAATAGCGTCGTTTAAGACCAAGCCTTCGGACATGATTTTTTCTTTGAGCAGTTTCATGGACAAGCACCTCGAACTTTTTACTTTCTTATAATATTATAGAATATGATATTATTGACATTTAGTCCAGTGTTTTTGTAAAAGAAAAACAAAATTCAGAAAAATCACAAAAGAATGATACAAAAAAATCTTGACAAGCATAGAAAATGCTGGCATAATGTAAAACATAGCACGAACAAATTAGCTTTTGTTTGTACAACTTGATAATAAAGGCATTGAATGGGAACAAAGTTGCTGATGTTACCGATTTTAGAGAGACGGCGGTTGGTGAAAGCCGTAGCGGTACAGCGATAAGACTCACCCGGGAGCCGCGTTTCTGAACCAGCAGTAGGAAACGACGCCGGCGCAGCGTTAGGCGTTTAGAGCGAAGGCTCTGAGACAATGAGGTCAAATTAGGGTGGTACCGCGGTGAAAGTCGCCCCTATCTGCTAAGCAGGTGGGGGCGTTTTTTTATACCAATTTTCCATGGGAGGTGGCAAAATGGAGCAGATCCTATCTATCGTAGTGCGTAACCAGCCCGGTGTTCTGATGCGGGTCGCGGGCATGTTCTCGCGGCGCGGCTTTAATATCGACAGTCTGGCAGTCGGCATTACGCAGAATCCTGAATTTTCGCGGATGACTGTTACCATGCAGGCTGACGATGCAACTATCAAGCAGGTCTGCAAACAGTTGGCCAAGCTGGTCGAGGTAGAGGCTGTGAAAGTCCTGCCGCCTAAGGCAAGTGCCAAACGCAGTATGGTCATGGTCAAGGTGCACGCCGGTGACAAACGGCTCGAGCTGCTGCGGCTGGCAGATGAAGTCGATGTGACCGGGGAATCGCTTATCTTTCTGGCTACAGGCATCGATGATAAGCTGAATGCTTTTGTCGACGTGATGCGTCCCTACGGTATCCTGGAAATGGTACAGACCGGCCTTGTGGCGCTGGAACGGGGCGATGCGGCTATGGATGTCAGCAAATCGCGTTATTCCTGGCCTGAAAGCAGTTGTAAACCTTCAGCTATTTAGTAATATGTCAGTTCTCAAAATTAAATAAATCTGGTAAACAAAAAGGAGATGTAGACACAATGGTAAAAATGTATTATGACAAAGACGCAAACTGGGAAATGCTTAATGGTAAAACTATTGCCATTATCGGCTATGGTTCTCAAGGCCATGCACATGCCCTTAACTTAAAAGAAAGCGGCGCTAAAGTTATCGTAGGTCTTTATGAAGGTTCCAAATCCTGGGCCAAGGCAGAAGCGGCAGGTCTGACTGTTATGACTGCGGCTGATGCAGCTAAAGCAGCCGACGTAGTCATGATGCTGATTCCTGACGAAAAACAGGCTGCCACTTATAAAAAAGATATCGCGCCTAATCTGAAAGCCGGTGCTGCTCTTGCTTTTGCGCATGGGTTCAATATCCATTTTGGGCAAATCGTACCTCCTGCTGACATCGACGTGTTCATGGTCGCTCCTAAAGGACCAGGTCATCTCGTACGCCGCGTCTTTACTGAAGGCGCAGGCGTGCCCTGTCTCGTAGCTGTGCATCAGGATGCCAGCGGCAAAGCTTACGACATTGCGCTTGCCTATGCCAAAGGCATTGGCGGTACACGTGCCGGCGTGCTCGATACTACCTTCCGCGAAGAAACTGAAACAGATCTTTTCGGCGAACAGGCTGTGCTTTGCGGCGGTGTTACCGCTCTGATCACTGCAGGCTATGAAACTCTGGTAGAAGCAGGCTATAAACCTGAAAGCGCATATTTTGAATGTATGCATGAAATGAAACTTATCGTTGACCTGATGTATGAAGGCGGTATGGCTAAAATGCGCCACTCCATCTCTGATACTGCCGAATACGGCGACTATGTGACCGGCAAACGTATCATCACCGACGAAACTAAAGCTGCTATGAAACAGGTTCTGACCGAGATCCAGGACGGTACCTTTGCTAAGAACTGGATCCTTGAAAACCAGGCTAACCGCCCGGCGTTCAATGCTATGCGCCGCAAAGGCGCCGAGCATCCGATTGAAGAAGTCGGCAAAAATCTGCGCGGCATGATGAGCTGGATGAAAAAATAATCAGTACACACCTTAGGCAGAGCGGGGCTGAGGCCCCGCGATCTGCTTCGTATAAACTTAGGAGGGTTATAGTTATGGGTATGACAATGACGGAAAAAATCCTGGCCCAACATGCAGGCCGCGATGCGGTCCAGGCAGGCGATCTGCTGGTTGCCCAGGTGGATTTGGTTTTAGCTAACGACATCACCGGACCGCCGGCGATAGCTGAATTTGAAAAAATCGGACGTCCTGTTTTTGATAAGGATAAGATTGCGTTAGTTCCGGACCATTTTTCTCCGTGTAAGGATATTAAGTCGGCAACTATGTGTAAACGCATGCGCGATTTTGCACGTCAGCATGAAATCACCAATTATTTTGAAGTTGGCCGCATGGGTATCGAGCATGCGCTTTTACCTGACAGCGGTCTTGTTGCTCCCGGTGAGATCATTATTGGCGCCGATTCTCATACTTGTACTTATGGCGCTCTGAACGCACTCAGCACCGGCATGGGTCAAACCGATATTGGTGCGGCTATGGCCAGCGGCACTACCTGGTTCAAGGTGCCTGCCACGATCAAAGTCGAGCTGACCGGTAAACTGCCTAAATATGTCAAGGGCAAAGATATCATTCTTACGCTTATCGGTATGATCGGTGTCGATGGTGCCCGTTATCAATCGTTGGAATTCTGCGGCGACGGCGTTGCCGAACTGGAAATGTCCGACCGTTTCACTATCTGCAATATGGCGATCGAAGCCGGCGGCAAAAATGGTATTTTCCCGGTCGATGAAAAAACTATTGCCTATCTCAATGGTCGTGTCAGCCGTCAGTGGACAGCGGTTACTGCCGATGCTGACGCAGTATATGACCGTGTGATCACGATCAAATTAGATGATCTGGTCCCGGTCGTTTCGTATCCGCATCTGCCGGAAAATACACATCCGGCGTTTGAGTCCGGCCATATCAAGATCGATCAGGTCGTTGTCGGTTCCTGCACTAACGGTCGTCTGGAAGACCTGCAGCAGGCTGCTGAGGTGATGCAGGGGCGTAAGGTACATCCGCATGTCCGCGCTATTATTATTCCTGCTACTCAGGAAATTTATAAAGAAGCTATGCGTTTGGGCTATATTGATACCTTTATCGATGCCGGTGCGGCAGTTTCTACCCCTACCTGCGGACCGTGTCTGGGTGGTTATATGGGTATTCTGGCTGCTGGCGAACGTGCTGTTTCGACTACCAACCGTAATTTCCGCGGACGTATGGGTCATGTCGACAGCGAGGTCTATCTGGCCAGCCCCTATGTGGCGGCTGCCAGTGCGATCACAGGCTATATCGCAAGCCCAGAGGAGGTAATGAAATGAGTAAAGTATGGCGTTACGGCGACCACGTCGATACCGACGTTATCATACCCGCCCGTTATTTGAATATTGCTGATTTTGACGAATTGGCCGAGCACGCTATGGAAGATATTGATACTACTTTTGCTCCTAACGTGCAGCCGGGCGGCTATATTGTTGCCGGCAAAAACTTCGGCTGTGGTTCTTCGCGCGAGCATGCTCCTGTCGTTATCAAAGTCAAAGGCGTAAAATGCATTATTGCCGACAGCTTTGCCCGTATTTTTTACCGCAATGCAATCAACATCGGGCTGCCGGTGCTGGAAATTGGCAAGGATGTTGAAAAAATTGCAGCCGGTGATGAATTGGATGTAAATATGGCTGCTGGCGAGATCAAAATCGTTAACAAAGGCATTACTATCCAAACCAAACCATTGCCGGAATTTATCCAAAAGATCGCTGACTGCGGCGGCCTTATCAACTATGTCAAAGGAGAACACCAAGAATGAAGATCACTTTACTGCCGGGCGACGGCATTGGCGTCGAGATTGTTGACGCCGCTGTGGAAGTACTTGATGCTGCTGCCAAAAAATTCGGTATGACTATAGAATATGATAAACAGCTGATCGGCGGCGCCGCTATCGACGCTACAGGAGTACCGCTGCCTGAAGCTACTATTGCATCTGCAAAAACTGCTGATGCCGTGCTTTTAGGTGCTGTGGGCGGCCCTAAATGGGATAAT
>OGLM01004154.1_pt1 | contig 10978 bp, 5 predicted proteins | sample 1572531 | NCBI WGS metagenome assembly OGLM01 (sample SAMEA2581909, study PRJEB24529) | metagenome | biome: Human gut stool | place: China | collected 2011 | reverse complement strand
ACTTCAGCAAAGCTATCGATGAGACCGAGAAACCACAAGTGGGTCTCCGCATTCTCAACCATTGGGATAATCTCGATGGCAGCATCGAACGTGGCTATGCCGGAAAGAGTATCTTCAAATGGGAAGAAATCAAACTCGGAAAGAACGGCAAAGGCGGCAGCATCAGCAAGAGTCTGCACGACCGTCTCATCACCTACGCCCGTGCCAACGCCTCTTTGGGCATCAACGGCAGCGTGCTCAACAATGTGAATGCATCGCCAAAGATGATGACTGCTGAATACATTAATAAGGTGAAAGTCATCGCCAACATCCTGCGTCCTTACGGCATCCGAGTGTATCTCAGTATTAACTTTGCTTCTCCTATGGCATTGGGCTATACCAAGACTGCAGATCCATTGGACAAAAAGGTACAACAGTGGTGGAAGAAGAAAGCAAAGGAGATTTATGCTGCCATTCCAGACTTTGGCGGATTCCTGGTAAAAGCTAATTCTGAAGGACAGCCTGGTCCTGGCGATTACCACCGCACACATGCCGATGGAGCCAACATGCTTGCCGATGCACTAAAACCTTTCGGGGGCATCGTGATGTGGCGAAGCTTTGTCTATGGTGCCAACCATAAGGGTGAAGACCGTGTGAAACAGGCTGTGAGCGAATTTAAGGGAATGGACGGAAAGTTCCGTGACAATGTTATCCTCCAATCAAAGAACGGTCCGCTCGACTTCCAGCCTCGTGAGCCATACGCTCCCATCTTCGACAACATCAAACAGACTCCACAGATAGCAGAACTACAGATTACCCAGGAATATCTCGGTCAGTCTAAGCACCTCACCTATCTCGCACCTATGTGGAAAGAGTTCTTTGAGTTTGTTAATCCAAACAGAGTGAAAGGTATTGCGGGTGTAGCCAATATCGGTGATGATGCCAACTGGTGTGGTCATCCTTTCTCACAGGCTAACTGGTATGCTTTTGGCCGATTGGCATGGAATCCTTCACTTACAGCCGAGGAGATTGCTCACGAATGGCTCGTACAGTCCTACGAAAACCAGGACGAGAAATTTACCAAGCCGGTAGAGATGATGATGATGACTTCCCGTGAAGCTTGCGTCAACTATATGATGCCATTGGGTTTGCATCATATCTTCAAGTTCGATCACCACTACGGTCCGGAACCAGATGGTTTCATCGCAAGTTATCCTCTGGAATGGTGCCCAGTATACTATCACAAGGCAGATGCTCAGGGTGTAGGTTTCGACCGCTCATCCAAAGGTACAGATGCCGTTGGTCAGTATCCGGAACCATATCGCAGTCTGTATGACAACATTGAGACTTGCCCAGAAGAATATCTCCTATGGTTTCATCATGTAGCTTGGGATTACAAAATGAAATCAGGAAGCACCCTCTGGCAGGAACTCTGCATGAAGTACAACATGGGTGTAGCGATGGTAGAAGTTTACCGCGACTTCTGGCATACCTCAGCCAAGCAGTATATGAAGGGACATGAGCAGGAATGGCAACATACAGACTCTCTGCTCAACGTACAGTTGGAGAATGCAAAGGAATGGCGCAATACCTGTCTCAAGTATTTTCAAACCTTTTCTAAAATGAAGATCTATGAATAAGATCGTATTATCTTTTCTTGCATTATTATGCTGCATCAACATACAAGCTGGAGTGAAACTGCAGAAGCAAGGCTCTGCAACCCAGCTTGTTGTCAATGACAAGCCGATGCTTCTCCTGGCTGGTGAGTTGAGCAACTCAGCAGCAACAAGTCCTGCCGACATCAGAAAAGCATTGAAACGGATGAAGATTAGCGGAGTCAACTCCGTCTTCGTTCCTGCATATTGGGAATTTGTAGAACCTAATGAGGGCAAATATGATTTTGCACTTGTAGACAGCGTCATCACAACTGCCCGTAAGCATGACTTGAAGATTGTCTTCCTATGGTTTGGTGCCTGGAAGAACTCCATGAGCTGCTATGCTCCACTATGGGTAAAGGAAAACACCAAGCGTTTCCCTCGTTCACTCACAGAGAACAGCAAGCCATTGGAGATATGCACTGCCTTCAGCGATAACCTGCTTCAAGCAGACAAGCGAGCATTCTGCGAACTGATGAAGCACATCAAAGCAGTAGACAGTCAGGAGAATACCGTTATCATGGTGCAGGTAGAAAACGAAATCGGCATGCTCGAATCGGCACGCGACCATTCTCCTCTTGCCGAAAAAGCTTACAGACAGCCAGTTCCTGCTTCATTACTCAAAGCGCTCAAGCTCAAGAAGAAAGGTACATGGGCAGAAGTTTTCGGTACTGACCGTTATGCTGACGAGAAATTTCAGGCATATTACTATGCTAAATATGTAGAGCAACTAGCCTCAGCAGGCAAAGCGATCTACAATATTCCGATGTATGTAAATGCAGCAATGAACAGTCGTGGCAGAAAACCAGGCGAATATCCTTCTGCCGGACCACTTGCCCATCTGATTGATATCTGGAAATGCGGTGCACCAAGTATCGACATCTTTGCACCAGATATCTATGATACCGGTTACAAGGGATGGGTAGAGAAATACAAGCGTGCCGACAATCCTTTCTTCACTCCAGAAGTGAAATGCGATATCAATAGCGGCATAAAGGCATATTATACCTTCGGCGAAACAGATGCCATCAGTTTCAGTCCATTTGCTCTCGATGAAGCTAACTACAAGGTGAAGAACAGTCTCAGAAGTTCATATAAGGTTATCGAGCAACTCTCTCCTATCCTGCTTCAGCATCAGGGAAGGGGAAAAAACTGGGGATTACTCTTCGATCAGAAAGATAAAGAGCGCATCATCGAAGATGGAGATATCACCATGACCTGCCGTCATTTCTTCACGCTACCATGGGATCCACGTGCTACAGATGGCAGTAAATGGCCTGAAGGCGGTGGCTTGATTGTAAAACTAGCCAAGAACGAATACATCATAGCAGGTAATGGAATCGTCGTAGTCTTCCAAAGCAAGACTGAAAAAGCGCAAGCTGAAGAAAAGAAACTCGGTGAGGACGGATTTGTAGACAATGGTGGAGCCGAAACAAAGAAACAAGCCACAACCTTCAAAGGTAAGCGTATCGGTATCGGATATGTTGACCAGGTTGAAGTAGACAAAAACGGCAAATTACAGTTTATCCGTCGTGATAACGGCGACCAGGACCACCAGGGGCGCCATGCCCACATCTCATGTGGCGATAATAAAATACTCCACATCAAGCTATACGAATACTAAAACATCTATATATAATAAGGTATAAAGGGGATTTGCAGCTGCATATCCCCTTTTTTCTGATCTAATATGTCTATTTTATTGCTCATGAAACATTTTAAAACACGCAAGATACAAATTTTAACTGCACTTTACGAAAAAGGACATATCTTTGCAGCCATAAACCAATTAACAAAATAGTAAGTAGAAAACATTTTATATACCTATAAGCTGTCAAACTATGAAGTTATATTTTAAACAAACAACAATCTTAATGGGTATGTGTTCCACACTTGGAATGTATGCTCCAGAAGTACAAGCTAGCAACGGAGAAGCAAATTCTCTGATAGCAACTTCAGTACAACAAACAAAAAAGGTTACAGGTAATATCAGCGATTCTATGGGTCCGCTGATTGGTGCAACAATCAAGGAGAAAGGAACAGGTAACGGTGTAGTAACCGACCTTGATGGTAATTTCTCTATTAATGTGAAGCCTGGCGCTACGCTCGTGATTTCTTATGTTGGTTACAACACCAAAGAAGTCGTAGTCGGCAATCAGACAAACATTAAGATTTCAATGGAGGAAGAAGGTCATAGCCTCAACGACGTTGTCGTTATCGGTTATGGTACCCAGCGTAAGGAAGCCGTTACAGGTTCTGTAGCTAACGTTACTGGTTCATTGGTACGTGAGGTTCCTGGTGCCGACATCACCAACGCCCTCCAGGGCCGTATCGCAGGTGTACAGATGGCACAGACTTCATCAAAGCCAGGTGCATCCATGCAGATTCGTATCCGTGGTACACGTTCCTTGACAGCCAGCAATGACCCATTGATCGTACTCGACGGTATTCCATTCGCAGGTAGCATCAGCGACATCGATCCTAACAACATCAAGAGCATGGACATCTTGAAAGATGCCTCTGCTACCGCTATCTATGGTTCTCGTGGTGCCAATGGTGTCATCATCATCACTACTTATAAAGGTTATCAGGAGCAGCGCCCTACTGTAACTTATAATGGTTACATCGGTGCCAAGACTCTCTTCCACCGTTATCCGATGATGAACGCAGAACAGTTCACCAAACTCCGTCAGTATGCCAACAAGTTCCAGAATGGTCCTGATGAGAAGTATTGGGGCGAAGATGGTGCTGTGGATATGGATTGGCAGGACGAATTGTTCAAGACTGGTATCACCACTAACCATGACATCGGTGTATCTGGCGGCTCTTCCAAGGGAAGCTATAACTTCGGACTCTCATACTATCGTGATGAAGCTGTTATCCCAACACAGAACTTCAACCGTTATGCTATGCATGCAGCCATCGATCAGGAGATAGGTAAATACGTGAAGATTGGTTTCAGCACCAACAGCAACTACAGTATCACCAACAATAGCGACCTCGGTCTCTACAACACACTGAGTGCAACTCCTATCGCTAACCCATATAATGAGGATGGCTCATTGAAGACACGCATCCGCATGTCTAGTGATGATCAGTGGGTTTATACCAAGAATACCATCGAGAGTCTTGGTGACAGCCACAAAGATCAGACCAAGGCATACGGTATCTATAACAACTTCTATGGCGAAGTGAAGATTCCTCACGTAGACGGATTGAAATATCGCATCAATCTCGGTTTGAACTATCGTTCCAGCGAATATGGAAACTATGTAGGTCAGGGTGTATTCTCTGACAAGGATAATGCAGACTCTCATGCCACTTCCCGCTATCAGCGCACAACCAACTGGGCTATCGAGAACATGCTGACATACGACAAGACATGGGGCAAACATACAATCAATGCGGTAGCACTTTACTCTGCTGAGCAGACCAACTATCGCCAGACCTATATGTATGGACTCGACATTCCTAACGACAAGTTCCAGTTCTATAACATCGGTTATGCAAAAACGGTAACAGTAGATCCTGCAAATCAGGCATATTACAAGAGTGGTCTTGAGTCTGTCATGGGACGTGTGATGTACAACTACGACAACAAGTATATGGCAAGCGTAGCCTTCCGTTCAGATGGTTCTTCCCGTCTGGCAAAGGGACACCAGTGGCATACTTATCCTGCCGTATCTCTCGGTTGGAATATCTCTCGTGAAAACTTCATGAAGGATATTACTTGGCTGGAAAGCTTAAAACTCCGTGTGGGTTATGGTGAGACATCTAACCAGTCAGTAAACCCATATTCAACCCTCGGTGCATTGAGCACACGTGCCTACAACTTCGGTAGCGACCCTAATGGTTATGCGGTAGGTATGTACGTTTCTTCTCTTCCTAACTCAGAACTCGGCTGGGAATATTCCAAGACTTGGAACTATGGTATCGACTTTTCTCTCTTCGGTGGTCGTTTGAGCGGTACTGCAGAGTACTATGTTCAGAATACAGAAGACTTGCTGATGAGCGTTAACTTGCCATCAACATCCGGCGTAAGCAGCTATATGGCAAATGTAGGTAAGACCCGCAACAAGGGTTTCGAGCTTTCTCTGAACGGAACCATCATCGACAATAAGAATGGTTGGACATGGGATGCAGGTGTAAACTTCTATACCAATAAGAATGAATTGGTAGAATTGGCATCAGGAGCAACACGTGACGAAAGCAACTGGTGGTTCGTTGGCAAACCAATCAACGTCATCTATGATTATGAGAAGATTGGTATCTGGCAGACAGACGAAGAAGACATCCGCAAGGTTGCTGAACCAGGTGGTAACGCAGGTATGATCAAGATTAAGTACAATGGTGACTATAATGCAGATGGCACTCCTACCCGTCCATACGGTGAGGCTGACCGTCAGATCATGAAGGTAGACCCAGACTGGGAAGGTGGTTTCAATACCCGTGTAGCTTACAAGAACTGGGATCTCTCAGTAGTAGCTTCATACCGTCATGGTGGTACATTGATTAGCACCATCTATGGTTCACAGGGATACCTGAACATGCTGACCGGTCGTCGTAACAACATTGATGTAAACTACTGGACAGAGGACAATCCTACAAATGATTATCCAAAGCCAGGTGGTATCGAAAGCAGTAACAACCCTAAGTATGGTAATTCACTGGGTTACTTCAGTGGTTCTTATCTCAAGATTCGTACCATCACATTGGGTTACAACTTCAATCAGCCATGGCTCAAGAAGTGTGGTATCAGCAAGGCTCGCGTTTATGCAACCGTACAGAATCCATTCGTACTCTTCTCTCCATACCATGATGAATCAGGCATGGACCCAGAGACCAACTCATACGGTAACGAGAATCAGGCAGTAACCTCATTCTACAAGTCAAACTTGCTCGTAGTAGGTTTCAACACACCTTCTACCCGCAACTGGTTGCTCGGATTAAACATAACCTTCTAAAAATTGACAACAATGAAAATTCGCAGTTATATATTAGTAGCAGGACTTCTTGCATCAGGCCTTGCATTTACAGGTTGCTCTAGTGTGCTCGAAGAAAACGACCGTCAGGGATATACCCCTGAATATTTTAAGACAGAAAAGGGTGTAGAGGCAGGCATTACATCACTCTATGCTAACCTTCGCTATTATTGGGGCAATGGTTATTGGCTCATAGCTACAGAGGAAGGCACCGATGAGTATACCTACGGACATGGTGGTAACGGAAACGATTACCCTATTGATATGACAGAGCAGATTCTGAATCCAAGCAACTGTCGCGCAGACGTTTTGTGGAACGTAGCTTTCTCTGATATCAATACCGCAAGTGGTGTAATAGAGAATGGTTCAGCGGCAGGCATTACTGAAAGTCTTTTGTCAGAAGCTCGCTTCTTCCGTGCATTCGACTACTTCGAGCTGGTTCAGACCTTCGGCGGTGTTCCATTGGATTTAGGTGCCGGTGAGTTGAAGTTCAACATCAATGCTACTCGTACTTCTACCCGTAACACAGTACCAGAAGTTTATACCAAGGCGGTATTTCCTGACTTGAAGATTGCCATCGAACAGCTTCCTGACGCAGGTCGTGTCACAGGTGGTGTCACCAAGACCGCAGCTCGTCTGGTATTAGCTAAGGCTTATCTGACATACGGCTGGTGGTTGCAGAATCCAAACAACATTCCAACCTATCCTACCTGCGACCGTCAGGATCCAGACGGACATGATGCAGCATGGTACTTCCAGCAGGCATACAATATCGCAGTAGAAGCCATCAACAATCCTGCAGGATTTGGTTTGCAGAAATCATTCTATATGGTTAACGTGGGTACAAACGACCGCAACAACGAGATTTTGCTCTATGCAGACCACAACGAGTCTAACAACTACTATGATGGTGGTACCAACTTCGACTGGGCAAATGGTAATGCGCCTGGCAACTTTGCGCGTTGGATGTGCCGTTGGGACTATACCTTCCTGGAGACATCCAAAAATGCAACAACATGGGATGCATTCCGTTCTGTACAGCGTGAAGCTGTTCAGGGAAAGGACCGTCCTTGGAAGCAGATGGCTACTCCTATCGAGGTAATGACCAAGACCTTCGCAGAGAAGAAGATGGACTCTCGTTTCGACGGAACATTTGCTTATCAGTTCCGCAGCAACTGGGATAAGTCTGGTGCTATTTCAGGCACAGCATATAATGCCAATAACCTGCCTGTAAATGCACAGGATTCTATCCTTACCTTCATCGATGACAGTGAAGCTGCAGGCATCGTTTATCCACAGGAAGGTGTAAAGAATGCAGCTGGTGATGGTACCAAGACTGCTGGCTACAGCAATGTAGGCGCAGGTGTGCTCCCAGGTCGTGCCGACTGGGTGATTGCAGCAAGTGGTATCAGCCGCTATGCATGGTTGAACAACTGGAAGAATGGTATCTACCGTTCAGACAATGGCAACACATTGGGTAAGCCTAATGGTGACAGCCCACGTCCATACCCAGTATTGAAGTTCTCTGAACTCTACTTCATCGCTGCCGAGGCTGCAGTAAAGGGTGCAACGACAACTGGCAACTGGACCGCTCGCAACCTAATCAATGAAATTCGTGGTCGTGCAGGTGTCTGGACATACGACAACAACCGTCAGCGCGAGAAGGTGGCAGACTACAGTCAGCAGATGAAGGATGCTACACCTCAGATTATCACCATCGAGTATATTCTGGCAGAGCGTTCACGCGAGTTCTTCGGTGAAGGTTACCGTTGGTGGGATCTCGTCCGCACCCAGACATGGAAACAGATTGCAGGAACCTATACCATCTGCGGTCTTACAGCAGGCGATCATACTCCTAAGACTTGGGAACGTGTGCTCATCACTCCAGAGAAGTATCTCCGTCCTATTCCACTAGGACAGATTGATGCTCTCCAAATGTCAGCAGAGGAAAAGGCTGCTTATCAGAATCCGAGCTATACAGAATAAGAGAAGCTATAATGATAAAATAACATATTTTCGACAAATATACTAAAATATAAAGAATAGATGCCGAAATACACTTAATTAACAAAAGAAGGGGATATATTGTTTCATATTTCCTTCTTTTGTTTTTTTATTTATATATTATTCAGATATGAAACAAAAAGAAACACCGATGGTACGTTAGTTAACGGCACTTAACAGATAAAAGACTATCTTTGCAACAGAAAATCAATAAAAACAAAATTCGTATATAAACCAACGAACGAGTTTTAAACCAATTAAATCATAAAAACCAATGGTACTCCTGGTGGTAGTAGTACCATCCGCATCCGCGGTACGAACTCTCAGAATGCCAACCGCATCATCCTCAACTTCGGCAAGGTAGGCGCTACCTATTATATAGATAACATCAAGTTCGGTCTTGCCAAGAATCAGAGTACCGCAACAAGAGGCATCCAGTATGTTCTGGCTAGAAACGGAAAGGCAAGAAAGGCCACCCGTGCCGGCAGCAAGATGTACTACGTACTGAAGACTCCTGCCGAGAAGCAGGCTGCCCTCGAAGGTGCAATGGATGCATGGGTTAGCGGCGTAGCTAATCACTTGAAGGAAAAGAACGTGGTGCCTTTCGGCTACGATGTCATCAACGAACCTATCGCCGACGGCAGCAATGGTCGCCGTGGATATGATGGTGTATTCGGAACGAGAAGAACAATGTTTCTTCTACCGTAGACAAGTAATTAAAGAGAAAATTCATGAAAATCTGTCGTAATCTCACTTTTTTATCGAGATTACGACAGATTTCTCGTTTAAAAGTTGTCGTAATCTCATATTTTTAGTAACTTTGCGACAGGTTTCACTAATATGAGATAGATATGAAGGAGAATATTATAGGCAGAGAACAAGAGATTGGAAAGCTTGAAAACTATATTTCAAGCCGCAAATCAGAATTTATAGCCATCTATGGCAGACGCCGTGTTGGCAAGACTTTTCTTGTAAAAGAACTGTTCGAAAACAGATTTACATTCCGCATTACAGGCAAAGACAATGTTACAACCAAGGAGCAACTTGCGAGTTTCGGCTTCGCACTCAACGACCAGTTAGGCATAGAAACTGATGCTTCTAATTGGTCGGAAGCATTCCGGCTTCTGCAGAAAGCATTGGAAAAAATGCCAGAAGGAACAAAAATCATCTTCTTCGATGAACTTCCCTGGTTCGACACGTATGCCTCCCACTTCATCAGTGCACTGGAACATTTCTGGAACGACTGGGCATCATACCGCAACGACATCAAACTGATAGCCTGTGGAAGTGCTACCACCTGGATGCTCAACCAGGTTATCAATTCACGGGGAGGGCTCCATAATCGCATTACTCACAACATTCTGCTCTCTCCCTTCAAGCTGCATGAAGTAGAAGAGTATTTCAAAGCACAGGGTTTTTATTATGAGCGCCCGGAAATCATTGAGTGCTATATGGCAATGGGCGGTGTAGCTTATTACCTATCTCTTTTCGAAAACAACAAAAGTGTGGCACAGAATATCCAGCAGCTTTGCTTCACCCGTGGCGGCGAACTCACCGAAGAGTTTGACCGTCTGTTCAGTTCGCTCTTCAAGAAAGCCGACAATCATCTTACCATAGTTAAAGCCCTGAAAAGCAAAGGCAAAGGAATGACCCGACAAGACCTGCTGGACGCCACGGGACTGGCAAACAACGGAAGGTTCAGCCAGATACTCAAAGAACTTGAGCAATGTGATTTCATCCGCAGTTATACTCCTTTCGGCAAGTCGAAGAAAGATATGATGTATCAGCTCATAGATCCTTTCTGCCTGTTTTATTTCAAATTCATGCATAATAAGGGGGCATTCCTCGACAACTATTGGGTCAAGATGCAAACCACTGCAGAGTATGAATCATGGTGCGGTCATGCCTTTGAAATCGTATGCCTTCACCACATCAACGAAATTATCAGAGCTTTGGGCATAGATGGCTGCATCAATACCCCTTGTTCATGGTCTTACCGACCTACTGCCAAAGTTATGGCAGACGAGGAGGCAGACGAAGACCTGAAACGTGGAACACAGATTGACCTGCTGATAGACCGCTCAGATAAATCCATCTCTATCTGCGAGATGAAATATTGCAATGGGGAATATGAAATCAGCAAGGCATACGATGCCCATCTGGCACACCGCCTGAAGGTTTTCAAGAAAGTGACGAAGACCACCAAGACGCTCATACCAACTTTTATCACCCCTCATGGACTGTATAATAATATGTATGCAAGAAAGATCAACAGACAGGTAACAGGAGACGACTTGTTTTGAAAAATGTGGGATTTCCAGTCAAAAGTCCTTAGGAAAATGTGATGATTTAACAGAA
>OGLM01004149.1_pt1 | contig 10983 bp, 9 predicted proteins | sample 1572531 | NCBI WGS metagenome assembly OGLM01 (sample SAMEA2581909, study PRJEB24529) | metagenome | biome: Human gut stool | place: China | collected 2011 | reverse complement strand
GGGCGCGTTCTTCGCGCTGGACGGCGAGATGCGCACCAGCCTTCCGCTGATGAAAACGCCGTATGAGCGGCCCAAGATGCCGCGCTATTGGTGGTAAGCCGTATGAAAAATGTTCTGATCATCTACACCGGCGGGACCATCGGCATGACGCGCACGGAGAACGGCTACGCCCCGCAGAGCGGGCAGTTCCGCCGCGCGATGGAGGCCATTCCCGACCTGTACGCCGAGCAGATGCCCCGTTGGGATATGCTCGAAATGGACCCGCTGCTCGACTCCTCCAACATGACGGTGCATGAGTGGAACAAGATCGCGCAGCTCGTTGCCGACCATTACGACGCCTACGACGGCTTTGTGGTGCTCCACGGCACGGACACGATGGCCTATACCGCCTCCGCGCTTTCCTTTATGCTTGAGGGACTGGCAAAGCCGGTCATTCTTACCGGCTCGCAGATCCCCATGTGCGAGATCCGCAGCGACGGGCGCGACAATCTCATCACCTCGCTGCTCATCGCGGGCGCGGGGGAGGTGCATGAGGTCTGCCTGTACTTCGGCGGAAAGCTCCTGCGCGGCAACCGCGCGACCAAGTTCTCCGCCGACGGGCTGATCGCCTTCCTTTCACCGAACTACCCGAGCCTCGCCGACGCGGGCATCACCATCCGCTACAACGAAAGCGCCCTCCTGCCGAAGCCGAAAGGCGCTTTGAAGCTGCAATTATTGGAGAATATTCCCATCGGGGTGCTGAAGGTCTTCCCGGGCATTCAGTTCTCGCTCTTTGAGCAGATCATGACCGAGCGGCTGCGCGGCATCGTCATCGAGACCTTCGGCGCGGGAAACATTCCCGGGGACGGCGGCGCGCTGCTGCCGATCATCGAAAAGGCTTTTCACAACGGCACGGTGCTGACGGTCTGCTCGCAATGCCCGCAGGGAGCGGTGGCGCTCGGCGCTTACGAGACCTCGAACGCCCTGAAAAGGGCGGGCGCGGTCAGCGGGCTGGACATGACGACCGAGGCCGCCGTCGCCAAGCTCTACTATCTCTTTTCCTGCGGCTATGAGAAGGAGCGCGTCAAGACGCTGATGGAGCAGGACCTCCGCGGCGAAATGACGGCGCCGTAGCTCACGCGAGGGTGTCGCGCAGCGCGGCGAGCGCCATCGGCGTGTCCACGAGATCTCAAAGAGCGTCAGCGCGTCCTCATGGCGGCGGATAACGGCGCTGCCGCCGCGGTCGCCCTCGAGCGCCGTCAGCTCGGGGAAGAAGCGGGCGGGGAAGATGCACGGATTGCCGCGCACGCCGCCATGTCCCATCGCGACGATGCGGTCGGGGTGCCGGCGGAAAAATTCGACCTCCGCACGCACGCTCTCGCGCCGCAGCAGCGGCTGGTCGGCGACCTGATAGAGAATGGCGTCACAGTCTGCCATCGCCTCGGTGCCGAGCCTGACGGTGTGGCTCGCGCCCCACTCGGGGAAGGGGTTGACAAGGACGGTAAAGCCGAAGCGCCTGGCAAGCACGAGGACCTCGTCGTACTGCGTGACGACGGTCACGCGGGCAAACTCCTCGCGGGGGACGGTCTCGAGCGCGTGCTCGATGAGCATTTTGCCGTCCACCTTGGCGGCGAGCTTGTTGGAGCCGAAGCGGCTGGCGTTTCCGGCCGCCATGATAAGGCAGCCGATCCTGGGCGGATGGTTCATGGAGTTCATCTCTCTTTCTCGGTTATGGTTACTTTATCATAAGCAGTCTCCCCAATGCAACCGGAAAATACACACGCTATTCTGAAAGTAGGACTACGGCGTCTCTGTACAAACGGGGCGTTTGGTGTTAAAATCACAGCAAGAAAATGGGCTGATTCGCTGAAAACAGCTTGTTAGAATATCTTGCTTTTGTAAGAATTCCTAAAAATGTTCAAAATTTACCGAAGGAAGCGTCCCGGCAGGCGGGAACGCTGAAGGAGGTCTTTTATGTCGGAAGGATACAGCAGCAAGCCGATGCAGGCGACGAAGATCGGCGATCGCATCGTCCGTGTGGACGCGGTGCAGAAGGCGAGGGGCGAGGCGGTCTACGTCTGCGATATGACGCTGCCCGATATGCAGTACGCCTACATGGTGCGCTCCACCATCGCCCGCGGAAGGATCAAGGCCATTCATGTGCCGGAGCTGCCGGAGGGGTACTATTTCATCTCCGCGAAGGATATTCCCGCGCAGGGAAAGAACGAGCTGTGGATGATCGCCAAGGACTGGCGCTGCTTCGCCGAGGACTATGTCCTCTACGTCGGCGAGACGATCGGCCTGGTGGTCGGCCCCGACCGCAGCGTTCTCAAGCGGATCAAGGCGCAGATCAAAATCGACTACGAGGAGCAGACGCCCGCCGTCACCATTGACGACGGTATCCACTGCGTCGGCGGCCCCATGTTCCCGGAGAAGAACAGCAACGTCATGTGCGAGCTGTTCTGCGAAAAGGGCCGGCCGATGGACGAGGTGTTCGCCGAGGCGGACGAGGTCTTTGAGGAGACCATCGAAACGCCCTATCAGGAGCACGTCCATCTGGAGACCAACAGCGCCATCGCGGACATGGAGGACGGCAAGTTCGTCTTCTATGCCTCCGCCCAGTGCCCGTTCTACATCCGCAAGTCCATCGCGGGGCTGCTGGACATTCCCTATGACGATATCATCGTCCGCCAGTGCACCACCGGCGGCGCGTTCGGCGGCAAGGAGCATTTCCCCGACGTGCTCTGCGGCGCTCTGCTGGTGGCGGAGAACAAGATCCGCAAGCCCATCAAGATGGTCTTTGACCGCGAGGAGGACACGCAGTTCTCCGTCAAGCGCCATCCGTCCAAGTGCATCTACAAGACCGCGGTGAAGGACGGAAAGATCACCGGTGTGTACGGTCACATCTACTATAACTGCGGCGCGTACCTCTCCTCGTCCTACGTCGTGCTCCAGCGCGGCGTGTTCCACGGCAACGGCGTCTACACCTTTGACAATACCTATCTCAAGGGCGAGGGCATCGGCACGAATATGTTCCCGTCCTGCGCGTTCCGCGGCTTCGGCGCGCCGCAGACGCTCTTTGCCATCGAGACGCATCTGGACCATCTGGCGCACCACCTCGGCGTGGATCCGCTGGAATTCAAGATGCAGTACCTCGCCAAGAAGGGCGACGAGACCACGACCAACGGTCACATCATTGAGGAGGTCAAGCTCCCCGAGATGCTGGACGTCATCACCCGCGAGTCCGACTACTGGCGCAAGGCGAAGGAATACAAGCCCGGCTGCGGCAGGGGCATCGGCATCGCGCTCTATAACCACGGCGGCGCGTTCACCGGCAACGGCGAGCAGGCCATCATCAAGGCGCACGCGCGGCTGGTCAAGACCGGCGACCGCGTGAGCATTCAGGTCGGCTCCACCGAAATGGGGCAGGGCTTCAAAACGAGCCTGCGCAAGATCTGCGCTGCCACGCTCGGCGTGAGCATCGATCAGATCGAGTATCTCGATCCCGACACCTCCAAGGTCGTGGACTCCGGCCCGACCGCAGCCTCCCGCTCCACCATGGTCGTCGGCCGCCTTGTCGAGCGCGCCGCGCAGGAGATGAAGGAGCGCTGGAGCGAGGGCGACTTCACCACCGAGGTCGAGTACGAGCATCCCGACGGCTACCCGTGGGATCAGGCGACCTTCCGCGGCGACGCCTACCTTGGCTACGGCTGGGGCGTTGCCTGCGTTGAGGTCGAGGTGGACAAGCTGACGAACGAGGTCAAGACGCTTGGCGTCTGGTCCTCTCACGAGATCGGCAAGGCCATCGACGAGCTGATCGTCCACGGTCAGATCAACGGCGGCATTCTCCAGTCCCTCGGCTACGGCTCGATGGAAAAGCTGGAGGTCAAGGGCGGCCGCTTCAAGCAGAAGAGTATGTCCGACTATGTGATCCCCACCTCGATGGATTTCCCGAAGCAGTTCTACCACATTCAGGAAAATCCCTATCCCTGGGGCCCCTACGGCGCCAAGGGCATGGGCGAGCTGGTGTTCAACGGCGCTTCCGCGGCCTATGTGGACGCGGTCGAGCGCGCGCTCAACACGCGCTTTACATCCATTCCCATCCCGCCGGAAGCGATTGAGGAGGCTATGAAACATGTACACTGAGATTCGTTTTACATTGAACGGCGAGCAGAAGCTCTACCAGGGCGACCCGCTGAGAAGACTGCTCGACGTGCTGCGTGAGGACTACGGCCTCACCGGCAGCAAGGAAGGCTGCGGCGAGGGCGAGTGCGGAGCCTGCTCCATCATCAAAAACGGCGAGCTGGTCACGAGCTGCATCATCCCCGTCGGCGCGGTCAACGGCTGCGAGCTTTTGACCATCGAGGGCATCCGCGACACGGAAAAGGGCAAGTGCATCATCGACGCCTACGCCGAGGGCGGCGCGGTGCAGTGCGGCTTCTGCATCCCCGGCATGGTCATGGCGACCTATGTGCTGCTGAGCAGGAATCCCGATCCCACCGAGGAGGAGATCCGCGTCGGCATCAGCGGCAACATCTGCCGCTGCACCGGCTATGACCTGATCGTCGAGTGCATCCGACTCGCGGCGAAGAAAGGAGCGGCCTTATGGAACAGGTAAAGTGCTTCATTCCCGAAACGCTTGAGGAGGCGCTGCGTATCCGCAAGGAAACCGGTGCGACCGTCCTCGCCGGCGGCTCCGACCTGATGGTCGCGAACAGCATGGGCGCGGGCGTGACGCCCGCGTTCAAGGGCGACGTTCTCATCATCACCAATCTCAAGGAGCTCAAGGGCATCCGCGAGCTGCCGGATGGCAGCGTGGAGATCGGCGCGTGCACGACCTCGGCGGAGATCGCCCGCTCGCCCATCGCGCCCGAGCTTTTGAAGGACGCCGCGTCCCGCATGGGCGCGATCGCCCTGCGCAACAGCGCGACCATCGGCGGCAACATCGGCAACGCGTCCCCCAAGGGCGATATGCCCCAGCCGCTCATCCTGATGGACGCGGAGGTGGTGCTCACGAGCGTGGACGGCGAGCGCCGTATGCTCGTGGACGACTACATCATTGCCACCAAAAAGACCGCGCTGCGCGAGGACGAGATCATCACGAAGGTCATCATCCCCAAGCAGGACTTCACCCACACTTTTTTCCGCAAGATCGGTATGCGCCGCGCGAACGCCATCTCCAAGCTGACGCTCTCCGCCGCCGCCACCGTCCGTGACGGCGTGTTGGTCGACTTCCGCGCATCCTCCGGCGCGGCGGGCCCCAAGGTTGCCCGCTCCCGCAAGGCGGAGGAGCTGCTGATCGGCAAAAAGGTCAGCGAGCTTCACACCTGTAAGGAAGAATTCCTTGACGCATGGAATACGGTCATCAGCCCGCACGCCATGCCCGAATACCGCAGAAACACCACGCGCAGAATGCTCGCGTTCTTCATCGACGCGCTCGAAGCCGGCCATGCACCCGGCCGCGTGGATATTCAGGAATAAAAGGGAGGCAATGCCATGATCTACCATCCCCGGACCCCGCAGGAGGCCGTGAACCTCCGCAAGGAGCACGCCGACACGGCGGTCTATCTTGCCGGCGGCACCGATGACCTCCGCCTCGGCGGCGCCGCCGAGGGCAAGGACCTCATCGACATCACCGGCTTCGACTTTAACACCATCACCGAGAAGGACGGCAAGGTCTATATCGGTGCGCTCTGCACCCTGCAGGACGTGATCGAGAGCGAGCTTGTCCCGGCATTTATTAGGGAGGCCGCCGGCTTCTGCGCCTCCTTTGCCAAGCGAAACAGTGCGACGGTCGGCGGCAACCTCGGCCTGCGCCGCTCCGACAGCTATCTTGCCGCCGCGCTGACTGCGGCGGACGCGGTGCTCAAATCCATCACGCCGCACGGCGAGCAGGACAAGCCCGTCGGCGAATACCTGCAAAGCGACTGCAAGCGTCTGATCGAGTATGTCGTGGTCGATAAAGACCGTACCGGCTCCGTCAAGCGCTTCGGCAACACCTCGTCGAGCCACGCGACGCTCATCGCCGCCGAGAGCGGCGGCATCTACGCGCTGAGCGTGCAGGGCAGCGGCCTTGTCTACGGCACGACGCCGGACATTGCCGAGCAGGTCACCTATGTCGACGACCTGACCGGCAGCGCCGCCTATAAGAAGTATCTGGCGGGCATTGTTTTCACACTCGGGAGGTAAGGGCGATGGAACTGAAATGCAAGATCAACGGCGAAGAGGTGACCCTCCGCGCCGAACCCACCGCAAGACTGCGTGATGTTTTGTACCGTGCCGGTTACCGCAGCGTCCGCGACAGCGACGACGCCGAGGGCTTTGCCGGCAGCGATACCATCGTCTTTAACGGCAAGCTCAAGTATGCGAACTTCATCCTGTTCTATCAGGCCGAGGGCGCGGAGATCCGCACCGCCGAGGATCTGCTGAACGGACGTGAGCTGAACAATGTGCAGAAGGCCATGGTCGCCGCGGGTATCGTGCAGAGCGCGTACAACGCGCCCGCTGCCGCGCTCATTCTGACCTGGCTGCTCGAGCAGAAGCCGAACCCCACCCGCGAAGAGATCAAGGATGTGCTGACGAGCATCTTCATCCGCGACGCGGGCTATGAGCATTATTATCTCGCCGTCAAGCTCGCGACCGAGCTGCGCGACTTCGGCGAATTCCGCAGCGAGATCGCCCCGTCCTTCCGCCCCAGCCTCGAGGTCGTCGGTAAGCCCTGCGGCAAGATCGACGGTGCGGCGCTGGTCTCCGGCGAGCCGGTGTTTGTCGAGGACAAGGTGCCCGAGAACGCATGGTGTCTGCATGTCCTCCGCAGCCCCTTTGCCAGCGCTTACATCAAGTCCATCGACACGAGCGAGGCGGAGAAGCTGCCCGGCGTCGCCGCCATCCTTACCGCGTACAATACGCCGGAGACGCACTATATGCAGGCCGGTCAGGGCAATCCCGAGCCGTCCCCGCACGACCGCCGGCTCTTCAACAGGAAGGTCCGCCACGTCGGCGACCGCGTCGCGGGCATCATCGCCCGCACGCCGGAGATCGCCGATCAGGCCGCCGCGCTCATCAAGGTCGAGTATGAGCCGCAGGGCGCGGTCTACACGGTCGAGGAGGCCATGGCGGAGGGCGCGCCGCTCGTCCACAACGGCGAGGTCATCTACAACGCGGGCGCGCCCGCGGACCTCGCGGAGTACAATAAGCTCGCGGGCGACGAGCGCGAGGGCAAGGTCGTCTACCAGTTTCCGCTGGGCGCGGACATCCATAGGAACATCGCGGCCTCCAACAAGGGCGGCATCGGCGATATGGAAAAGGGCTTCGCCGAGGCGGACGCCATTGTGGAGCGCACCTACCATACCAGCCAGATCCAGCACACGCCGCTCGAGCCGCACGTCTGCTACGCGCATATCGAGGGCGGGCGTCTGGTGCTCAACTGCGCCACGCAGGTGCCGTACCATGTGCGCCGCATCGTCAGCTGGGTGTGCGGCATTCCGGAAAATAAGATCCACGTCATCAAGGAGCGTGTCGGCGGCGGCTACGGAAGCAAGCAGGACATTCTGGTGGAGGATCTGACCGGCTACGCCGCATGGGTCACCGGCAAGCCCGTCTACTACCGCAACACCCGCGCCGAGGAGTTCTACGCCAACTCCACCCGTCACCCCATGCGCGTGAAGGTGAAGATGGGCGGCAAGAAGGACGGCACGATCACCGCGCTCTTTATGGAGGTCTGCGCCAACACCGGCCCGTTCGGCAACCACTGCCTGACCGTTCCGATGAACAGCTGCTCCAAGACGCTGCCGCTCTTTGCCGTGGACAACATGGCGTATGATCTGAAGGTCTTTTACACCAACACGCCGCCCGCAGGCGCGTATCAGGGCTACGGTACGCCGAAGGGCACCTATGGCATCATGATGGCGATGGCGGAGCTGGCGGACAAGCTGGGCGTGGACTACCGCACGATGGTGGAAAAGAACCACGTCAGCGAGGGCTATATGCTTGAGATCCTCAAGGGTCTCGGCGAGGGCCGCGAGGGCAACGTCGTCCCCGTCGGCTCCTGCGGTCTGGACGAGGCCATTGCCAAGGGCTGCGACATGATCGAGTGGGGCAAAAAGGAAGTCTCCGACGATCCCGACTGGAAGATCGGCAAGGGCTTTGCCATGATCATGCAGGGCAGCGGTCTGCCCGGCTTGGACCATGCCGAGGCCATCGCCAAGCTGGAGACGGACGGAACAGTCATTCTCAACAGCGGCGGCGCGGACCTTGGCACGGGTCTTGACACCATCTCCGCCAAGGCGGTGAAGGAGGTCCTCAAGCTCCCGATGGAGAAGATCACGGTCGTGTCCGGCGATACCGACTCCTGCGTGTTCGATACCGGCGCTTACGCCTCCTCCGGCACGTTCTTCAGCGGCAACGCTTCACTGCTGGCGGCGAAAAAGCTCAAGGAGAAGATCTTGGCAGAGGCCGCTTTGCAGATGAACGAAAAGGTCGAGGATCTGGACGTTCGCGCACCCGGCGAGGTCTATTCCAAGACGAGCGGCAAGGCGCTCACCTACGGCGAGCTGTCCCACGCGGCGATCGCGGGCGACGGCCGCGGGCAGATGGTCGCGCACGGCAGCTACGTCACCACCGCATCCTCCGTGCCCTACGGCGCGCACTTCGCGCAGGTGGCGGTCAACGTCAGGACCGGCGAGATCAAGGTGCAGAAGTTCTACGCCCTGCAGGACGCGGGCACGCCCATCAATCCCGAGATCGCGCTGTGCCAGATGTACGGCGCCGCGATGAAGTCCATCGGCCACACCCTCTATGAGGATATGAAGCTGGATGAGAACGGCAAGTGCATCAACGCGAACCTCACGGATTACGGCGCGCCGATGATCGGCGAAGCGCCCGAGGATTTCAAGTCCGTGCTGATCGACGTCAACGACGACTTCGGTCCCTTCGGCGCGAAGTCCATCTCCGAGATCGCCTGCAACGGCGCGGCGCCCGCCATCGGCATCGCCATTCACGACGCCTGCGGCGTTTGGATGCGCTCCTGGCCGATGACGCCGGAGAAGCTGCTGCACGAGCTTGGCAGGATCTGAACGACTCGCATCGTAAAAAAGGATTGAACCGAAAACAAAATGGTGCTATACTTTCCATAGCACCATTTTGTTTTGCGATAAAGGAGGAGTCCTTATGGTCATTACCGTTGGAAGACAGTACGGAAGCGGCGGCCGCGAGATCGGCACGGCGCTGGCGAACAAGCTCGGCATCGTCTACTATGACGATCTGCTGCTCAAGAAGGCGGCGGAGGAAAGCGGCCTTTGTGAGGAGCTGTTCCACAGCTTCGACGAGCGCCCCAAGAGCTTTCTTTATTCCATTGCGATGGACCCGTATTCCTTCACCATGCACCATGTGACGCCCAAGGGCAGCATCGAGCAGCAGGTGTATCTTGCGACCTATGATACCATCAAGAAGCTCGCGGACAAGGGCCCCTGCGTTCTCATCGGCCGCTGCGCGGACTACGCGCTCAAGGACCGTGACGATGTGATCAACATCTTCGTTTCCGCGCCGATCGAGAGCCGCATCAAGCGTGTGGCCGCGCGCAACAACATCTCCGAGGCGGAGGCGAAGGAGCGCATCAAGAAGACGGACAAATCCCGCGCGTCGTACTATAACTACTATTCCTCGAAGGACTGGGGCGAAGCCAAGAGCTATGACATGTGCATCGACTCGTCGCTTCTCGGCATCGAGGGGACGGTCGCGCTGCTCGAAGAGCTGGTGAAGCTCAAGGGCATGAAGTAAAAACAGAAAATGAAAAAGGGAGCTTTGCGCTGCGGCGCAAAGCTCCCTTTTACGCAATAATGTTACTTGTCATCTTCCAGCTTTTCCAGACCCGCGCGCAGCGCGTTGAAGGCGGCGGGCAGGGAGGAGATGCTGTTTTCAGCGCGCCGAAGCTCGCCGGTCACATTGATGCAGGTGTTGCCGAGCGTTGAGAGAACGCTGTCGCAATGGGCGCGGCAGTCGCCGATCATGGCGGCAAGCCGCTCGTGGACGCCGCGCTCATACTCCTCGGCGCGCTGGTGCGCGTCCAGCTCGATGCCGGCAAGGTGCTCCTTGATGGTGGAATACTGCTCGGCCATGGGGCGGAGCTTATCATTCTCCGCGCGCAGGGAAGCGTTCTCCGCGCGCAGCGCTTCGGCCTCGGCACGCAGCGCGGTCAGCTCATCATTGGCTGTATCCAGCGCGGCACGCAGGGTGTCGCGCTCCGCCGCGGCGTCGCTGTGCTCTTGGGTGAGGCGGTCGTTTTCGCCGCGCAGGGTGCTGACCTGCGTGCGCAGCTCCTGCTCCTGCGCGCAGAGCTTGTCGATGTCGCCCTCGAGCGACTCGATGCGGGCGGTGCTCTCCGCCGAGGTCTTTTTGATATAGTCAATGACGTCCTCACGGTTGAAGCCGCCGAACAGGGAACCCTTAAAGGTATTGTTTTCCATCCTGAATCCCACCTTACTCATACTCTTTCGATAGTGTAGCACAGTTTTCGCCCGATGACAAGCAGAAAAAGAGCAGCCTTAGCCGGCTGCTCCGTTTTCTTTTTTGCCTGACTTCACGGTCTTTTTCCTGCGCTTGCGGTGGACGACGCGGACGATGAAGAAGACCGCCGCGGCGATCAGCGCGAGAAAGATCGCCCAGAGCCACCAGACGGCCGCCGTGGTCAGCACGGCGAGCTGCACGTTCTCGCCCTCCGCGGTGAAGAGCAGGTAGCTGCCCATTGAGGTCGTCTCGACCGGCTGCCAGCTTCCGTCGGACCGGCGGACAAAGACGGCGCAGTGATCCATGCTCACCTCCTCGGGCGGGAGATAGCGGATCGTGTGCTCGGCCAGCGCGTCGCGCGGGAAGGAAAGCTCCCACTGCTCGGCAACGGAGCGGTAGACGGTCATGGCGGGCAGCGTCCGCTCGGAGAGGAAGGAGAAATAATTTTTAAGCGCGGTGCGGCGGTTATCCGCAAGCTGCGGGAACGCGTTGGGATCGGGC
>OGLM01004148.1_pt1 | contig 10990 bp, 10 predicted proteins | sample 1572531 | NCBI WGS metagenome assembly OGLM01 (sample SAMEA2581909, study PRJEB24529) | metagenome | biome: Human gut stool | place: China | collected 2011 | reverse complement strand
GAAGAGGCCCTGTCTCTTCGTCGGCCAGCAGGGGCGGACGACTCTGTCCGCCCGCAGCAAATCAGCCCGGCATCCGCAACGCGGACGCCGGGCTGGCGCTTATTTTTCCTTATAGTAGAGCATACAATGGCAGTAGCCCTCGAAGTCGGGATCCTTGATCTGATTGCGGAACTCCTCGCACATACACTTGTTTTCCTCTGTGCGGGCAAGCCTGCACGGGCAGTAGCCGCCGGTGCGCTTGAGGCCCTCCTTGATGCGGGCGACGACCTCCTTGTCCTCGTTCAGCCGTACCTTCACAGCGCCTCCAGCTCCTTCTTGAGCGCGTCCTTCTCGCGGAAGCCGACCAGACGCTTCACGGCCTTGCCGCCCTTGACGCACAGCAGCGTCGGGATGGACTCGATCTGGAACTCCATGGCCAGATCGCGCTCGTCATCGACGTTGACCTTGCAGAACTTCACGCCGGGAACCTCCGGCTCCAGCGCTTCCATCACGGGCGCAAGCATCATGCACGGGCCGCACCAGCTTGCCCAGAAATCCACCACAACGGGCGTTTCAGCCTGCATGACCTCTTTTTCAAAATTATCCAGTGTTACGATCGTCATATTCGCGTGACCTCCCTGTTTTTTTCATTAGAATCCCACGCTGCTGTCCGGTTTATGCCCCAGGTAACCAGACAGTCGCAGATGGCCTGCGCAGCGGGGGTTTTGTGCATGGCGAGCAATGACTGGCGCATGATCAGGCGCTCCTCGTCGTGCTCCAGCAGCCGTTTGCAGAGCGCGGCGATGGCCTCCGGCGTGTCGGCCGTGGCTGCGCCGCCGTGCGAGACGAAGAATTCCAGATTCGGCGTCTCGCAGCCGCCGACCACATTGACCAGCACCATCGGCAGCCCCTTGACCATGGCCTCGGTCGTGCTGATGCCGCCGGGTTTCGTCAGGAACAGATCGGCGCTGTCCATCATGGCGGATACGTTTCCGATGTAGCCGCAGACGTGGATATTGGGCCTGTCCTCAAATTTCCGCTCCATGCGCCGCAGGAGCTGACGGTTGCTGCTGCACGCCACAGTTACATCATACTCCGTCGGAAGCGAATTTGCAAGCAGCTGTGTAAGTTCCTCCATCGGCCCGCAGCCCATGCTGCCGGTCATCATCAATAGATGCCGGTGCGACGGGTCAAGCCCGGCGGCCTTTTTCGCCTCCTGCACCGGCAGGCAGGAATAAAGCTCCGCACGCACCGGAATGCCGAGCGGCGCGATCGTGTCCGGGCTGACGCCGTTTTTCACGAACAGCTCCGTCAGCGCCGCGTCCGGGATCACGCAGGTATCCAGCCGCATCCGGTCGCACGACGGGCTTGCGGTGTAGTCCGTGGCGATGAACATGGTTTTAATGGGCAGGGGGGCCTCCCGCTGGATAAACGTCAGCATCAGCGCCGGGAACAGGTGTACGCATACGACCGCGTCATAGCCGCCCGCGAGGATCGCTGCGCGCAGCCGCTTGCACCCGCGCCGCAGAATGCGGCAGGCAGCGGAGGATTCGTCAAACGACGCGGGGTGCTCCTCGGCGTACTGATAGCCTTTATTGTAGAGCTTGGGAAAGTAGCGGTAGAACCGCACGTGCCAATTGCTCACAAAGCGGCTCGTGCCCTTGGAGACGTATAAAAGCGCGTCGTCCGTCTCATACGTGTGCCCGCGATTTAAAAGCTCCGCGCCGATGGCTTTGGCGCAGGAATTGTGCCCGCCGCCGGTGTTGCAGCTGAGGATCAGTACCTTCATGCCTCGTTGCTCCTTTTTGCGCGCTTCCGCTCGTAAAGCCGGACAAGGCGCGGGCGGTTGTAGCGCTGAATGATGATGAAAATCAGATTTCCCAAAATCGCGTAGACCAGATACAGCACAATGCCCCACACACCCGGCCAAAATGCAAGCACCCCGAGTCCGGCCAGCAGCAAAAGTGCATGCGTCGCTTCTGCAGCACACGTTTCGCGGATCATGACAAGCAGCGTCTGCGCATCCGGGCGGGGCGGCATTTTCTTGGGCGGCATAAGCCTTGGAAACAGTCTGCTCATGTCCGGTACCCGGCTCTGCCAGCGCGCAATACCCAGTGATTCGTAGACCTTCCCGTCCCGTTCAAACGCGTATGCGCGGTAGGGAAAGCGTGTGTAGTCAAACCACGTCTTCGGAACGAGCCGTCCGAGCACAAAACTCAAAACGCCAAGTCCGGCAAGATAACAGGCGCACTGAAAAAACTGCATGATCCGGCTCCTTTTCCTTTTTTATGAAGCGCCTGCACGCCGTTTGCACAGAACACTATAATTCGATATAATAATATCAAATTCAAGATTCCTTGCCTATGGTCACTTTTTCTTTTCTGCCCATTCGGTTTTTTCTGCGCAAATTTGTGATTTTTCATGAATTTGGAACAAATTGATTGCCGAACACGTCAAACTATGGTATCCTGAATACAATGGCAGATTTCCACATAGCAACTTCATTCAAGACAAGAAAAGGAGCGTAATCAAATGGGACTTATCAAAGCGGCACTCGGCGCTGCCGGCGGCGTGATGGCCGATCAGTGGCTTGAGTATTTCTATTGCGATTCTCTTCCGGAAAACGTCATGGCCGTCAAGGGTCAGAAGCGCACCTCCGGCCGCAGCAGCAACACCAAGGGCAGCGACAACATCATCTCCAACGGCTCCGTCATCGCCGTGGCGGACGGCCAGTGCATGCTGATCGTGGATCAGGGCAAGATCGCGGAGGTTTGCGCCGAGCCCGGTGAATTTGTTTATGACGCTTCTACAGAGCCCAGCGTTTTCTCCGGCGCACTGGGCCAGTCCGTGAAGGACAGCTTTGCCGCTATGGGCCGCCGCTTTACCTTCGGCGGAGATGCGGGCAAGGACCAGCGTGTCTACTACATCAATACCAAAGAGCTCTTCGGCAACAAATACGGTACGGCTACCCCTGTGCCTTTCCGGGTCGTGGATCAGGATATCGGCTTCCGTACCCAGATCTCCATCCGCTGCTTCGGCGAATACAGCTACCGCATCTGCGACCCGATCCTGTTCTACACGAACGTCTGCGGCAACGTCGGTGAGGACTACACAAGAGACCGTCTCGACGGCCAGCTCAAGACCGAGTTGCTTACCGCGCTTCAGCCCGCGTTTGCAAAAATCTCCGACATGGGCATCCGCTATTCTGCGCTCCCCGGACATACGATGGAGCTGGCGGACGCGCTGAATGAAGTGCTGTCTGGCAAGTGGCGCAACTTGCGCGGCCTTGAAATCGTATCGTTCGGCGTATCCAGCGTGAAGGCGAGCGAAGAAGACGAGCAGATGCTGAAAGAAATGCAGCGCAACGCGGCATTTATGGATCCGACGAGAGCGGCTGCACATCTGGTCGGCGCGCAGGCGGCAGCGATGCAGTCGGCCGCGTCCAATCAGGGCGCAGGCCCCGCGATGGCGTTCATGGGCATGAATATGGCGGGCCAGATGGGCGGTATGAACGCACAGAACCTCTATCAGATGGGTGCGCAGCAGCAAGCACAGCAGCCCGCTCCCGCAGCACCGGCAGCGCCCACGAACGGCTGGACGTGCAGCTGCGGACAAAGCGGCATCACCGGCAATTTCTGCCCGAACTGCGGCAGCAAAAAGCCGGAGCCGAAGCCGGCGGCAGGAAGCTGGAAATGCCCGCAGTGCGGCGCGACGGCAACCGGAAAGTTCTGCCCCGAATGCGGCACAAAAAAGCCAGAAGTACAGGCAGACGGCTGGACGTGCAGCTGCGGCGCGGTGAATAAGGGCAAGTTCTGCGCCGAATGCGGCAAACCCAAGCCCGCCGGTGTCCCGCAGTACAAGTGCGACAAGTGCGGCTGGGAACCGGATGATCCGGCACATCCGCCGAAGTTCTGCCCCGAATGCGGCGACCCCTTCGACGACGGGGATCTGACGTGAAATCGGCAGTGAAAGCTGCGCTGATTACCGTTTCGGTAATTGCCCTGCTTGCGCTGACAGGATGCTCACTGTATCGGCTTGTTGTAACGTCACAGATCAAAGACGGAGGCAGAATGGAGAATCCGGATGCATACAGAGCAGGCAAGGAACTGGTGGAATTTGAGTGGCGGCAGAACCACAGGAATTACTACAGCAGCTTTTCACTGAAATTTTATCAGGAGAACGATATGCCGCTGCTGACCGGCTGGTTCCCAAGCCAATCCGGCGGCGACGAGATAAGAGAAAGCCAGACGGATGCATTTTCCAACCCGATTCCCTGGCAGCTCACATGGGTACAGTGGTTTGAGCTTCAGAATGTGCTGGCAGAGTCGGATCTTCCGGCGTACAGAAAACCGTCTTCTGACAGCTATGATGAAGTTGACAGCGAGATCCGGATCGTTTGGCGCACCGATGACGGGGATGAGGCCCAAACGCTCAGCGGCAGCCATGCGGAGGCACTGGAGGCCTTGGTTCTGGGTATTGCCGAGGAAGCGTATGCTGCATCCAAGCTTGAAACAGAGCAGCGTGAGGTGCGCGAAACAGCAGAGTTGGTCGGAATTTACTGGGAGCAAAACGCCTCGTCTGCGCGTGACTGCTTCAGCTTCCTTCTCGATGAGCGGACGCTGCCATCCCGAGCGGAGAAGCAGATGCTTTTCTCCTACCGGTATCAGGATGGCGACGGTAAGCCTATTTTCAGGCAGAACATCGCCGTCGAGCCGGAGAAGGCGCAGGCGTGCTTCAGCAGCATCGGACAAGAGCTTCGTGCGCTGGATCTTCCGGTCTACCATCCCAGCGCAGGCCCGGATGGCGCGGAGAATAGCTGCATCTCCGCGACATGGCAAGACGGCAGCGAGGTTTTCACAAACAACTACTGCGGCGAGAGCGCACAGAGCATCTTTACCCTCCTGGTAGCGTTTGCCGAGGAAACAGAGGCCGGGATTTTCTCAAGACCTGCGCCGGACGGCGGATGGAAATGTCCGGAGTGCGGGATGCCGAATGGCAGCAGCGTATTTTGCGCAGAGTGCGGAGCCAGACGCCCTGCGGAATAAATAAGCAAACAACAAGGAAACGAGGAGGATTTATTATGAATGGACACAAGTTTTTGAAGGTCACTGGCATTCTGATGATCATTGCCGCTGTATTTTCCATCATAGCGGGTGTGTTTGTCGGCGGACTGGGTGCGCTGGCGGCAGGACTCGGCGCAGCATCTGGTCTGACATTTGCCTACTGGGCAGCGCTGTTTCTGACACTGATCGGAGGGATTTGCCAGCTGATCGCCGGAATCAAAGGCGTCAAGCACAGCAAGCGCAGCGAAAAAGCAGGCGGGCTCATCGTATGGGGCGCAATCGTGGCTGTATTCAGCGTCTTGAGCATCGTGATGAATCTGGTCAACGGCGGCGAGTTTAACGTCACAAGCGTTCTGACGGGCGTGGCCGTTCCGGCTTTGTACATCTACGGCGCGGTGCTCAATTCCAAGGCAGATGCACAGTACACCGCATAGTTTGAGAAGCAGACACAAAGGAGATTGGTACATATATGGGACTGTTCGATAAGAAATATTGCGATATTTGCGGAGAAAAGATCGGCTTACTTGGCAACCGCAAGCTGGAAAACGGGAATCTCTGCAAAAACTGTGCCAAAAAACTCTCCCCGTGGTTCTCCGACCGGCGCAACAGCACCGTCGAAGAAATCAGGGCACAGCTTACCTACCGGGAGGAGAATCAGGAAAAGGTCGCGGCATTCCATACGACCAGAACGCTCGGCACGAACACCAAGGTGCTTCTGGACGAGGACGCGGGAAAGTTTATGGTAACAAGAGCAAGAGATCTGCAAGAGGCAAACCCGGATGTTCTGGACTTTGCAGACGTGACCGGCTGCAATCTTGATATTGACGAGAGCCGTTCGGAGCTCAAGCGCGAGGATAAGGACGGCAAGGAGGTCAGCTACAATCCGCCGCGCTATGAATACTCCTATGATTTCTACATCACCATATTCGTCAACAACCCCTACTTCAACGAAATGCGCTTTCAGGTCAACTCCAGCTCTATAGACATTACGCCTCCGCCCTCGGTACGCCCGGGCATGCCGGCAAGATGCAACCCCGAAACCAACGTCGAGTACCGCAACTGCAAAAAGCTCGGCGAGGAGATCCGTCAGGCGCTGACGCAGGTACGAAAAGATGTGCGTGAGAAGATCGAGCAGGCCGCCGCGCCCAAGATGGCAGTCACCTGCCCCTACTGCGGCGCAACCACCACGCCGGATGCAAGCGGCTGCTGTGAATACTGCGGCGGCGCGGTGAACGGCTGAACCATCCATCAAACGACGATTTAGAAAGAAGGACTTAAAAATGAGAAAGTATGTAGCATTACTCCTGATTGCAGCTGCACTCCTGACGCTTGCCGCCTGCGGCAGTAAGGATGCGCTGGCCGGAACATGGTCTGCTGATCTCGGAGATGACGGTGTGATCACATGGACGTTCAACGGAAAAGGCAAATGCACCATGGAGAATGCGTACATGAAGCAGAACGGCACCTATACCATTGACGGCGACCAGCTCACGGTGACGCTGGAGGCATGGAGTGAACCGTCTACTTACACGTTCTCCGTGGATGGCAGCAGCCTTACCATGAATGAGAACTCCGGCTACGGCATCAGCGGCACTTTTACGAAAAAATAAACCGCATAGAAGCACAATACGTATCAGCCACCCACCGGACTTTAGAAAGGAGAAAAACTATGGATAACCTTACTGGCAGCATGAAAGATGTCGCATTCGCGACCAGCCCCCGTGAATTTGATCTTTCCTATTCCACCACACTCGAGGAGATCATGGAGAAGCTCAATGCCCGCAGGGCAGCGTTCCAGATGCCGTTCCAGATCAAGGGCGGCATTCCCGGTCAACGCATCTCGTTCGAGAAAGAACCAAATGTGGACGTTGGCCTCTGGCTTTTCCTCAAGGACGGCACACACATCCGGATCCAGCCGGTCATTACGGAGGCCAAGATGTCGGTTGGCGGTATGCGCGTTGATAAGAACAGTGCATTGCGCAAGGGCCTCAAGGGTGCGACAGTCGGCCTTGCAACGGAGCGCGGCGGCTATATCGACACCGTGACTGAAACCGTGAAGAAGATTTTGAACGGTGAGGAAGTAGAGGACTATGTCGCGCCGGAGGTTCCGGTCGAAACGAAGGACTGGATGACAACGTTCCTGCTCTGCCTCTTCCTTGGCGGGCTTGGCGTCCACCGCTACTATGTCGGCAAGATCGGCACGGGTATTCTTTATACGCTGACGGCAGGTCTGTTCGGCATCGGGTACCTTGTTGACTTTATCAAGATTCTCTGCGGCAAGTTCACCGACAAGGATGGGAACCTTATCCAGCGCGAAAAGAAATAAGGAAAGCAAAATGTCTCAGGTATGCATTGCTGTTTTTTGCCGGAATGATATGTTATTTTCTGTTGATCGGCAGATTTGTGCATCCCTGAAGGATATTGGGAGGGAATTATGAAACAGACGAAGACCAAGCTTCTATGCCTGCTTCTTGCGGCACTGATGCTGCTCAGCAGCCTTACCGCCTGCGGAAAGGATAAGGCGAAAGACTCCAATTTGATCAAGCTCGGTGACTATGAGCTGCTCTACAAGGGCGCGTGCATCATGGAAGATTCGGACGGAAATGACGCGATCGTTCTGACACTGGACTTCACAAACAACGGCAAGGAGAATGCGTCGTATCTTTGGAGCGTCGATGAAACAGTTATGCAAAACGGCGTAGAACTGGAAGTTGCAACTGTCTTTGCCGACTACGACACCTTTGAAACCGTGATAGAAGGCCAGTTTACAGACGTCGCTCCGGGCGCAACGGTGGAAGTCCGGACAGCATATCTGCTTCAGGACACGACCAGTCCAGTCGAGGCAACCTTCGAGCAGTTCCTCGGCAAGAAAAGCGGCAAGATCACCATCGACCCATCCTCACTTAATCGTGAGACTCCCGCAGCTGATACGACCGGCGGTGAACCGCCCGTTGACAGCACGCTGACCTCCGATCCAGCCGAGACTGGCGACGCGCTGCTCGACTGGTGGAACGGCGAATGGTACGGCTGGTGGAAGATGAGCGGCTGTTATGGCTACTACGAGAGCATGGAGGGAAAATGGTGGGATGTCTGCGGCGTCATTGACATCGGCACGGACTACACTGGCACGATCACGCTTTGGGACGAGGACTACACGAGGTCCGAACCCATGGCTTCCGCGCAGGTCAGTCTGAGCGAAGCCGGAACCGGCGAGCACGGCACAGTGATGTCCGAGGGCGGCTGGTTCACAAACGTGGCCCTGGAGCATGCGGACTGGATCGTTGATCCCGCGCTGTTGGACTATGACGACATGATCTGGATCAGCGGCGACTATGAAGATGGCGATGACGAGTTCCACTACGACATCTATCTGCGCCCGTGGGGTCTGTACTGGGAGGACATGGACGAGAGCGGCTATCCCTACCGCTATACCGACTGGTATCTGCCGCTGATTGACGCGGGCAAGTCTATGCCGGATGCCATCGGAGAAGATGCGCCGGAGGAAGCTGTTCCGACGGAAGGCGCTCCGCTCACCCCGACAGACGCGATGGCCTCCGGCGGCGACGGCATCGTGACCGAGGAGCAGGTACAGAAGGGCTACGTCTGGATGAACGAGGTCAATAATAATATTTTTGACGCTACTTACGAGGATATTGTTGCCTACTTCGGCGTGGAAGGTCAGTTCGTCAAGGAAGAGTACAGCGACCACATGAAGGCAAACTACCGCTACTACAAATGGATCTCTGAGGACGACGACTCCCATTTCATCTACGTCAATTTCAAGGAGAACGAGTCGGGCGTTTATACGGTGAGTGCGTACAACACCAGCGGCTTCTCCGGCACAGAAGCCATAGAAAAGTATCTGGACATCGTGAAGGCCGAGGCCGCCGAGGCGAACAAGGCAGCGTCTGCAAACGCCGAGATGAAGGACTTCTCCGTGGAAATCGCCCAGTTTGCAAAAGACGATGTTAAGGTCAAAATCATGACGAAGATCCCGGTATCTGGCTGGTCGTATGACGAGGGCAAGCGCTGCTTGGTGGAAAATGACGATCCCACAGCGTTCGGTGCGGGCGCCATCCAGTTTAAGGTAAGAGAGAACGTTGAAAAAATTGATTTCTACAAGGACGACTTCGAGAACTATCAGGATATGGAAGACCGTGTGATCGGCGGTATCACGTTCCACGGCCGCACCTACAGAAACATCGGCTATGATTGGATTCAGTATATCGCACAGCTTGACGACGGCCGCGCCCTTTCTATCGGGCTTCGGAATATGGACTGCGTTCCGGGAACGATGCCCGACACCATTCTCAACAACATGACGTTCCAGGAATGGCGGCATCTTTCTGAGAATTTATATGAAAACCGGCTCCCGCCCCAATTTGGAGCGGGAGAATCCGGCTATTTGCGGAGAAACGGAGGGGATGCTGTGAAGCTCAAGGCGTTCCTCATCATGGCAGGTCTATGGATGGGGCTGTTCGGTCTGACCGCCTGCGGCGGTGCTGACGTGCGCACTTATCAGTACCCTGAGACATCGGTTCTTTTTGACGACTTCCACATTAAAAAAACCGTTTACAGCCCGGGGGTCATGAAGCTCTATTACCGCGGCGGGCAGTTCAAGGACACGCCCATCCGCTGCTACGACGCGAATTTTGAAGATCTGGGAGATCAGTTTGAATATTCCTTTCAAAACGGCGTTCTGACAGTTCAGGCGGATTTTGCAGAACAAATCAGCGGACTCACGATTGAGGATAAAGACCACGATACGGTCTATCATCTGCGCTATCTGGACTCTCCGCAGTTTGCGTGGCTGGCGGATACGTTCTGGCTGGACTACGGTATGATGACGATGGGAGACGAGGCGCGGTATTACAGCGATGCGGAGCGGCAGGCGCAGGCAGAGCGGGAGAGCGCCGAGCATGAGCAGACACGCGATGTTTTTGCGCTGCTCGAGGGCACGTGGATCTCCGAGGATGGTCTGCAAAAATATGTGTTTTCCACGGACGCAGACGGGAGCGAATTGCGTGCGGCGGAGCTGTGGTTCGACGAAACGGAGCAGAAATGGAATGGCTGGGAGCTGTGCGTCGAGTCCGCGTTTCAGACGCCGTATTTCGGCGGAGAATACAGTGAGGACGTGGCGGAGCACCTGCAGGAGATCGTGCTGGGAAACAGCGATCATGCGGCGGCGGATCTGCACGTCCTGTACGATACGCAAAACGAGGTCATATTGGGCAGTGGGCTGACTTACCACAGAGAGTAGGACTACAGTGCCGTCAGGCGCCGACACAGGAAACGAGGAAAGAACATGGCAACACAAATCACAAATTATCAATGTCCCGCCTGTACGGGACCGCTCCATTTTGTAGGAGAATCCGGCAGGCTGGAGTGCGATTACTGCGGCTCAAGCTTCGATATCGCAGAAATTGAAGCGTTCTACGCAGAAAAAGAAGCAAAAGCGGCGGAAGCGGCGCAGAAGCAGGAAGAAACGGAAGCGGCTCAAAAATCTGCCGAAGCGGAAGAACAACAGACTGCCGCAGACGGCTCTGACTGGGATGCTTCCGGTCTGAGCGAGGACTGGGGCGCGGATGCGGTCGGCATGAAGGCCTACTGCTGCCCGTCGTGCGGCGCGGAGCTGCTCTGCGACGCGACGACCGCAGCCACGTCCTGCCCGTACTGCGGAAATCCGTCGGTACTTCCGGGGCAGTTCGCCGGCATTTTGAAGCCCGATTTTGTGCTGCCCTTCAAGCTGAGCAAGGAGGATGCCATCAAGGCATTGAAGAAGCACTATCTCAAAAAGCCTCTGCTGCCATCGACCTTCTCCAAAGCCAACCATCTGGAGGAGATCAAGGGTGTGTATGTACCTTTCTGGATGTACGACGGCGAGGCCAGCGGAAGTGCGCAATTCCATGCTACGCAGGTACATACCTACACCTCAGGAGATTATGAGA
>OGLM01004140.1_pt1 | contig 11008 bp, 9 predicted proteins | sample 1572531 | NCBI WGS metagenome assembly OGLM01 (sample SAMEA2581909, study PRJEB24529) | metagenome | biome: Human gut stool | place: China | collected 2011 | reverse complement strand
GGCAAGGGTGTCCATCGTGAGGTGGAATCTGAAAGAAGCCGGCGGCAAACATCTTCCCAAGTCAATGGCTGCCACCAAAAAGATAGGTCGGAGAACGAAAGTGGGGCTGTGTCAAAATAGACGCAACCTCTTTGTGCAATATGTTGTAAAACACTAAGTTGAAGTGCTATATTGGTTGAATTACATTCGATAATTTCAATGCAAAATTAGATAAAATCTATTTTGTAGAACAAAATCGTTTGACTAATTTTGCAAAAAATGAACTATGATACAAGTAAACAAGGGTATATGTCCTCACGACCATATTTGTCCGCTGATTAAGGCGTGTCCGGTCGGGGCAATTCCACAGGATTCCGAAGGTTTTCCGGTGATAGATTTCAACCTTTGCATCGAGTGCGGCAAATGCGTGAGAAAATGCCCTATGAAGGCAATGGACAAATAGAAGGAGACAATCGATAAATCGTTTAAAAAAATTGTTTTAATTGTTATGTCACCTACTTTCATTCGATTCAAACAATGGCTTGGCAGGCTGTCGTTTCGTACAGGCATAGTAGTGGCAACACTCTGTGTAATCAGCTATATAGTTTCATTTACTCAGATGTTGCTTCCCGTATCGGCAACAACGAAAGGTGTATTATGGGTGGTGTTTTTCGGACTTGCCAAAACATTTCAATATGCAGCACTGCTCATTTTAGGAACTGCTGGTTTGACTCGCATTAAAGCCATATTCAAATACCGAAAATAAATCAGGCAGCCATTAATAAACACGGATCATGGTTAATCACAAAAGAAAATATTATCGGGCAGCCCTCGAAAAGGAGGTGATTTTTAGCATTATACCGTGTGTGAAAAAAGAAAGCAACCGGCGGGCATTTCTGCCCGTCGGTTGCTTCGTTATGGATTTCAAATATCAGCGCACCACTTTGATTGTCTTTGCGCCGATGCGCACAAGGAATATGCCGTGGTTGCCGAGCGCTACGTTGTGTTCTGTAGCTGCCGTGTTGTCTTGATGCAGGAGTCTGCCGTCGAGGCTGTAAACTGCCACCGGAGCGGCTTCGGCGAGGGTGATGCGGATGCCGTCGGCTGTTGTGGCAACCGTAGCGCCGTCATTGCCGGCGGTTATGCTCTCCACAGCGTCGCTGCGTTTCACTTCCTGCGGTTCCGAGCGGTCGGACGTTGCCTCTTCGATGATTTTGCTGCTTGAATCAAGACGGAATGCCTGAACGGTGTAGGCATAGACGTCGCCGGCTGAATAGTCGGGGGTGTCGATTCTGCGACTTGTGTCGGAGGTCTCGTCGTATTTGTATTTCAGCTCCGTGCTTTCGCCTTTGTTGAGGTTCTGGCTTAATTGCAGGTCGTCAAACAGCACATAGCCTGTTCCTTCAGCGATTGAAATCTCGACGTAGGTGTCTTTCTCGCCTTTCTCAAGCGTGATGACTTGTTCGGCGAGGTCGGTGGTGACGGGGCATTCTGTCTTGAACAGTTCGTCGGCCTTGCCGTCAGCCCTGTCTTTAAGCACACAGATTCTCAATTTCGTGACGTTGCGGCCGAGCACATTGAAGCGGAGTGTGGATTTGCCTCCGTCGTGGCTGAGGTCGAGAATCGGCGAATAGATGGTGCCGGGAACGTTGTAGTCAAGGAACATGTTTGAGATGCCAAACATACCTTGTGCTGCCATCGGTGCGAATGCTATCCAGTCGCAGCGTGGGGCGAGGTCGTCGAGAAACACGCGGATTCCGCCGAGGCGGGAGTAGTCCCATGGGCTGTCGATTGTGCCCACTTTCACTGCGCTGAAGTCGGATTTGAACAGGTTAAACGGTTCGTTGTCGGCTTGGGCGGTGTGGGTGAGGATTGTGTAGACGGCATAGGCTGTGGCTTGCGGCACGCTTTGCCAGTTGGCGGTGAAGCCGTAGCTTGCCACGTTGGTGGCGGGAAGGGGGACTGGCGTCTTGAGTTTGCGTATCACGGTTATTGTGTTCGACGTTTTTGAGGTCTCTCCGTTGCGTTTCGAGCAGACGGTGTAGTAATAGTCGATATTTGCCTCGATGCCGGTGACGTCGTAGCTTGTGCCGCTCACTTCCTTGTCCTTGAAGAGATATTGCTCTGTGGCGTTTTTCAGCGTGTAGACGCTGAGCAGATAGCCTTCGGCGCCTTCAACAGCCTGCCAGTTGGCGGTGAATTGGGTGTCGCTTACGTTGGTGGCGGCTTGTGCCAATGGCGCGCCGGGCTTGCCGTTGTCGATTTGGGTGATGGTTATGTCGTCAATGAAGATTGGATAACTTTTTGCCGTTATCTGGATATCGTCTTTTGAGTTGCCGTCGGTGAATGTCAGCGTGTACTCTTTCCATTTTGTGGTGCCCTCGATGGTCTGAGAGCTGGTCACGGAGTTGCTGTATTCGCCCAGAAGGCAGTTCTGCACATAGATTTCATCGGTGGTGCTCGACTTTGACGAGGCTACACGCGCGCGGAATTTGATGGTGAACGAACCGCCGTAGTTCGACAGGTTGAGGGTAGGGGTGATGAGCCAGCCGGTGCCTTCTTCGGTGTCTACGTCAAGATAGGCGCAGCCGCCGGCTTGGTATACGAATCCGCCGCGCCAGCCTGACTGTTGTGTGTACTTGGCGTCGATCGTGCCGTCGTTCCAGTCGGAAAGTTCGGTGCCGTCGGGGTCGTCCTCGCTTCCTGCTGTGAATTTGGCGAAGTCTTCGGAAACGAGCACAATCTCCGAACCTATTTCGCGGAGCGATGGCGAGTGGGGTTTTGCGGTGAGTGCCTCGAGTTTGGCGTCAAGGGCGGCGGGGGCTTTCTGTGTGTGGCGCAGTCCCGCCATTGCGGTTGCCGCTGTGACAATCGCAAGTGAATAGAAAAGTAGAGTCTTTTTCATAAAACTGATGATTTATTGCTGTTTGGTGTATTTGCCCTTTACAAATGTTTCTATTATTACCGCAAAAATATTGATTTGTTTTTGTTTGGGCAAGATATTTAGCGAAAAAAAACCGGACATCTGTGTGGATGCCCGGTTTTTGTGGGGTGGGTGCGTTGTGGTTAGCGCGCCACTTTTGTCGTCTTGTTACCTACTTTGACAAAGTATACGCCGTGGTTGTTGAGCGCCACAGTGTGGCTCAACGCGCCGCTGGCTGCGTTGTAGAGGCATTTGCCGTCCACGCTGTACACTGCCACCGGAGCGGCCTCTGCAAGGCTGATTTCGATGCCGTTGGCTGTAGTCGCAATATTTGCGTTGCCTGCTGCGATGTTGTCAACGCTGCCTTCGCCTACGGCTACGATGTTTGAATCACCGGAAACGTTGCCGTTGTTTACGGCGCAGACGTAATAGTAGTACTTCTCACCTTCTGTCAAGCCTGTGACGTCAAACGAAGTGCCTTCAACGGTTTTGTCCTCAAGCAGGAGTGTGGCTATGTTGTAGACGCCGCCATAGGTGTATGAAACGTCGTCGATGGCGCAATTGCCCACTTCCTTTGTGTACGACAGACGGAGTTTCACGATGCCTTCGTCGTCAATGTCCAAGTCTACAAAGTCGGCGAAGTTGGAATCAACGTCGGCGAAGTTGAGTTTGCCGAGGTCAATCCATTCTGTGCCGTTAAATCCGGAAACAGTTATGATGCTGCCTGCGCCGGCTCCCTGGTTCTTTACCCAGAAACTGAATTTTTTGATAGGAGCCGGAGCCTCCGGGGTCTCGATGAAGTCGCCGGTTGCGTCAAAGGCAAGGGCTATCTTCTCTGAATGGTAGTTGCCGCTTGAAGCGTAGATTTCGCGGCTTGTGCCGTTATCGCTGACGCTGATTGTCCAGCCTTCCGGCAATTTTGAGTTCTCAGTGTCGATGAATTTGTCTTTCTTGCCGGTAGCGACGATACCGTCGAATCCTTCAGTGACTGTAGCCTCTTCCACATCGCTTTTGATGGTCTTGAACGAGAACACTGTGAGCATGTAGCTGGTGGCGCCTTCCACTGCGCTCCAGTTGGCTGTGAAGCTTGTCGGGGTCACGTTGGTGGCTGCCAGTGCCTCTGGTGTCGGAACGTCGATTTTGACTGTCTGGACAACCTTGATGTCGTCAATGTAGATAGGCGATTGGTAGGCGTACAGCTGGATGGAGGCGTTGGCTGCGCCCGATTTGAGCTCTACCTCATACTCTGCCCACTGGTCGGTGATGGCCACTTGTTTGTAGTCAACAACGCCCGACATAGGATCGCTTTCGTTGATGTCGTCCTCGTCGATGCTGACGAATTCAACGGCGTCGGTCGCTCCTTCCTCTGCCACGCGTGCGCGGAATGTCACCACGATATATCCGCCGTTGCCCGAACCGTCGAATGTCGATGTGTTGAGAAAACCGGTGTCTTCGTTGTCGGTGCCTTCATCTACGATGCCGATATATGCGCATCCGCCGGCTTGAAACACGCCGTCTCCGCTCCAGCCCGGAGTGTTTGTCAACTCGTCGGCGATATATCCGGTTGTTGCGTCAGCCACGTCGGTGGCGTCGGGAGTGGCTTCACTTCCGGCGGTGAATTTGGAGAAGTCCTCTTCGAGAAGCACTTGGAGATTCGGAGTCTCGTCAGCGGTCTCGCCAGCTTTGCTGAGGGATTTCAATGACTTTACTGTGGTGGATTTCTGAATGTTGTCCACCATGATTTTTTTCACTTTGTGAGTGCCTGCCAGTGCAACTATGGCGCAGAAGGCTACGGCAAGTGTTGAAACAAGTAGAGATTTTTTCATAAAAACGTTGGTTTATAGGATTAAGCAAGCCACTCTCGCGCATAGTCTCGAGAGTGGCTTGCAGATATGTTTGTCGCTTAGTCGATGATGTCGAAGCCAGTGTAAGGCACGAGTGCCTTCGGAATGCGGATGCCTTCCGGGGTCTGGTTGTTCTCGAGCAGTGCAGCCATGATGCGCGGCAGGGCGAGAGCGGAGCCGTTGAGCGTGTGGCAGAGCGTCATCTTCTTGTTGGCGTCGCGGTAGCGGCAGTGCAGACGGTTGGCTTGGTAGCTTTCGAAGTTTGAAACCGAGCTTACCTCAAGCCAGCGTTTCTGTGCGGCTGAAAACACCTCGAAGTCGAATGTGATTGCCGATGTGAAGCTCATGTCGCCGCCGCAGAGGCGAAGGATGTGCCATGGCAACTCGAGTTTCTCAAGCAGCCCCTGCACGTGGTTTTTCATCTCTTCCAACGCTGCGTATGAGTTTTCAGGCTTCTCGATGCGCACAATCTCCACCTTGTCAAACTGGTGCAGACGGTTCAGTCCGCGCACGTCCTTGCCGTAGCTGCCGGCTTCGCGGCGGAAGCATGCTGAGTATGCGCAGTTCTTTTTCGGCAGGTCTTTCTCATCGAAAATCACATCGCGGTAGATGTTGGTGACAGGCACTTCGGCTGTCGGGATGAGATACAGGTTGTCAAGGTTGCAGTGATACATCTGTCCCTCTTTGTCGGGCAATTGACCTGTGCCGATGCCCGATGCCTCGTTGACCACGTAAGGTGGCTGTGTCTCGAGATAGCCTGCCTTTGAGGCTTCGTCGAGGAAGAATTGGATGAGCGCGCGCTGAAGTTTCGCTCCCTTGCCGAAATAGACTGGGAAACCGGCGCCGGTGATTTTCACACCGAGCTCGAAGTCAATCAGATTGTATTTCTTTGCGAGTTCCCAGTGGGGAAGGGCGTCTTCCGGAAGGTCGGGCATCTGACCGCCTGTCTTTTCTACCACGTTGTCCTCGGCTGTCTTGCCTTCCGGCACCATTGCGCACGGGGTGTTTGGAATGGAGAGAAGAATCTCGGTGATTTTGTCGGCGGCGCTTTTCACCTCTTCCTCAATGGCTTTGTTGGCGGCTTTGAGTTCTGCCACCTGTGCTTTTACGCCTTCTGCCTCGTCTTTCTTGCCCGACTTCATCAACGCTCCGATCTGTGCGGCGAGTTTGTTGAGGTCGGCGCCGTTCTGGTCAAAACGGGCTTGCGCTGTGCGGCGTGCCTGGTCGAGTTCGAGAATCTCGTTTATGAGTTTTTCCGCATCGAAATGTTTCACCGCAAGGCGGCGCACAATTTCTTGTGGATTTTCTTTGATTGCAGCTAATGTAAGCATCTTTTTTCGTTCTTATAAAGTTCTTATATCTTGTTGATTATGCGAGCAGCTCGCGCACTTTTGCCGAGATGGCCTTGCCTTCTGCCTTTCCTGCCAGCTCTTTGGTGGCTGTGCCCATCACCTTGCCCATCTCTTTGGCTGATGTGGCGCCGACACGGGCGATGATTTCCTTCAGGGCGGCGGTCAGTTCCTCTTCGGAGAGTTGTTTGGGCAGATACTCTTCGATGATTGCCGCCTGTGCCAATTCTTCACCGGCAAGGTCTTCGCGGTTCTGTTCTGTGTAGATCGATGCGCTTTCCTTGCGCTGTTTCACCATCTTGGCGAGAATCTTCAGAGCGGCGTCGTCGCTCAGTTCGCCATCGCCGCCTTTGGCGGTCTTGGCCTCAAGAAATTCTTTTTTGATGCCGCGAAGCGCCTCGAGGCGCACTTTGTCGCGTGCCAACATTGCGGTTTTGATGTCGCCGCTTACTTTATCAAACAGGTTCATAATTGTATATGTTGTTTTAAAGTTTTTTAATCAAATTCAATCTCGCGCATTCCGTGCCCCGTTGTTTCTTGTACGGGCTTCGGTGCCATGTGTGTCGGCTCGACTATTTCAGCCTGCGACTCGGAAAGCGTGCGCCATTCTTCGCGCAGACGGCTGTCGGAGCCGCGGCGGAAGGTCGGTGTTTTCTCGATAAAGTTGATCAGCGTGTCGTTGTCCATCTGTTGCGGAGTGAGCAGGATGTAGTTTGCGCTCGCTTTCTTGCGGTTGCGCTCTGCCACTTTCTCCTCGCCGTATTCCGCGGAGATGCGTGAGTCGTTGTCGGCTGCTACCGGCTCTTGTTTCGGCTTGCCGAAAATCCGGGGCTTGGGCTTGTAGGTGGTCTCGTTGCTGAGGCTGATGTCGAAGCCGGAGGCAAGGATTGTGATTTTCACCTTGTCGCCGAGAGTGTCGTCGACCGACGTTCCCCAAATCACGTCGACATCCTTAGCGAAATTGTTCATAAACGCTGTAATCTCGTTGGCTTCGCCCATCATGAACGGATGCTCGGATTTCTTCGAGTAGTACAGGTTGAAGAGGAAACGCTTTGACGTCTGCACGTCGCGGTTTTTCAGCAACGGAGAGTTGAGAGCGTCCTCGATGGCTTTGGTCACTCGGTTTTCGCCTTCACCGTATCCGGTGCTGATGATTGCTGTGCCGCCGTCTTTGAGCGTCGTGTTGACGTCCTCGAAGTCAAGGTTGATTTTTCCCTTGAAGTTTATCAGTTCGGAGATGCTTCGGGCTGCGTCGGTAAGCGTTTCATCTGCTTTGTCGAATGCGTTGTCAAACTCCAGGTCGCTGTAGATTTCTGTCAGACGCTCGTTGTTGATAATCAGCATGGCGTCTACATATTTGCCCATCTCGTCGGCGCCTTCAAGCGCCTTGATAATTTTTTTCTCGCCCTCGAAGAGGAATGGTATCGTGACAATGCCCACGGTCAGCATGCCGCGTTCGCGTGCGATGCGTGCCACTACAGGTGATGCTCCCGTACCGGTTCCACCGCCCATACCTGCGGTGACAAACACCATTTTTGTGTCCTCGTCAAAGAGTTCGGCGAGCTCCTCTGCGCTTTCCTCGGCTGCCGCTTTGGCTTTTTCTGGCTTGTTGCCCGCGCCGAGACCGCGGGATGTGTTCGGTCCGAGAAGCACCTGCTCCGGCACCGGGGAATTATGCAGAGCCTGGCGGTCGGTGTTGGTCACAACAAACGACACACCCGGGATGTTTTGCTTATACATATAGTTGACAGCGTTGTTGCCGCCGCCGCCCACACCGACAACTTTGATGATTGCCGAGCCGTTTTCGTTGAAACTGCTCACTTGGCGTTCGTCGGTAGGGAAAATCGTTGATTTGGTTGCTATATCTTCGCCACTCATAGTCGTTCGTTTTTATTGTTCGTCTTCTGCATCTTCGAATGTTTTTTCAACGCCGTCGCTCATTTGTTTGATGAAGCGCGAGATGAAGCTTGGCTTTTTCGGTTTCTTCGGTTGCTCGTCGTGAGTCTCTTGAGGCTTATGGGTTGGTTGCGCTGGCTCGTTGGCGTCGGGATACTCGGGCATCGCCGGTATCGACATGCAGTTTGCCGCCTGCGGCTGGTTGGAAATCCACTCTACTACCGACAGAAGCTGCGGTATCTTGGAGAGCTCCTTGCCTTCGTCAACTCCCGGATATAAGCCGGTGCGCACTTTCATGTCGGAGATGTTGTTGAGAAGGTCTGTCATACGCTTCAAGTGCATGCCGCGGCCTGTGGTGACAAAGCCGGCGGCAAGGTCGCCAGGGGTCATCTGGGCAAACTGCAGCTGGTTGAACACGTTCTCCATGATTTCACCTGCGCGCGCCGAAACGTAGTTTGACACGTCGAGAGCCGATGCGCCCGAGATGTCGGCGTTGGGCAGGTCTACGCCAACCGACATTGCGTCGCCGTAGCTGCGTTTTATCTTGTCGGCCTGCTCCTCAAGAAGGTTGAGCGAGCAGAGGTCGCGGGTGATGTTGCGTGAACCCATCGGCAGCACGTTGAGATACAGAAGGCTGTTGTTTTTGTAGACGGCAACGGTCGTTGTCTCTGCTCCGTGGTCAACGTAGACGCTGCCAAGACGGCGCTCTTCGCTGGTGAGCATCGACTGAGCGGCGGCTATCGGGGTGATGATGAAGTCGTTGATGCGGATTTTCATACGGTCGAACACCATCTGGAGGTTGCGGCGCATCTGCGGACGGCACAGCACAACGTTCATCACGGCGTGCAGATGTTGTCCAATCGAGCCAATGGGGTTTGCCACGGTGCTGCCGTCGAGCTCATACTCGCGCGGAAGCACTGCGACAATGTTTTTGCTGTCGAGCCCCGCCGAAGCCTCTTTTTTCAGCAATTCGATGAATTCGCGGCTGATGGGGACATCTTCGTTGAGGTCGCGGTCAATCTCTATTTTCTCTGTGTGGAGCGAGCGTCCGCCAAAGGCGAGATACACGCTGTCTATCTGGCGTGGAGCCACTCGGCTGTCGTTCTTGATACGGTAGAGCAGGTCGTTTGTCTTGCTGCACACCTCGTCGACGTTGACGATGCTGCCGTATCTGACACAGTCCAGAATCGGCACTTCGTGATAGCACACAATTGTCGCATTGCCGGGCGCTGTGACGCTTGCCACCACTCCGGCGATGTGTGAACTGCCAATCTCAAGGGCTACTATGTATTTCTTGTCTTCCATATCTTTATGGCTGTTTTGGTGTAATCGTATGTTTGCGTGTGGTGTCGGAAACTTCGCTGACTGCTACCGACACCAGCGGGTCGGGCGACTCCTCGTGGCCGAGGCTTACGTCCTGCTGTATCTTCAGGCGTGGCGTGTTGATGCGTTTGCTTGCCACAATCTGTCCGTGCCATTTCAGCGTGATGGTGTCGTAGAAGTCCCATCCTTTCACCGGCAGCACTTCTTGATAGAACCGCTTCAGCTTGGCGAATTTCTTGTCAAGGTCGGTCAGGTCGCCGAGGTTCACGGTGATTCCTGCCATCTGGGGGATGATGTAGACGTTGCGCGGGTTGGCGGCGTTGATTGCCGAAACCATTTCGTCTGCCTCGGGATGGCTGGAGAGGAAGTCGATGAGCGGCAGAAGCTGTGTGGGCTGAAACCGCTTGCTGAAATGTCCGCTTACGACGGGCACGTCGAGGAAGAATCCTTCGTTGGCTGGGACGTGCTTGCCGGCGCGGTTGATGTAGTACGACTGGTTGCCGTCAAAAACCCGCATCACGGGCTGTATCGGCTCCAGGTCGATGCACAGGCTGTTGTCGCTGTTGGTGTAGCACTGCACGTGCTCCACGTAGTATTGCTTGTTGAACGTGCGTTCAATCTGCTCCTCGCTGATGTTGACGAGGCGTTTGCCCTTGACATTGAAGCCGAGGCGGTTCATTTCCGACAGGATAAACTTGTCGGTGATGAACCGGATGGAGTCGTTGGGGTTTTCCACAGTCACGACAATGCCGCTGCACGTGGCGTCGCGCCGCGCGGCACTGGTCCAGAAGAATGAGCCTATGACGTAGGCAACAACCAGGATTGTCGATATGTAGAACAGTAACTTTTTCAATGTTTTTGCTTTACCACTTCACAAATTTGGGGCAGATAGTTGCAGATGTCGCCTGCACCAACTGTCAAAAGTACGTCAAAATTATAATTTTTTATTGTTTCTACCAAAGAATTTTTATTGCAAAGTGCTTTGTTTTTGCATTTTATATCTTTAAGTATGATTTCTGACGTCACTCCGGGTATCGGAAGCTCGCGGGCTGGGTAGATGTCGAGCAGCAGAACGTCGTCGGCGAGCGACAGGGCTTCGGCGAATTGCGGAGCGAAATCGCGGGTACGGGTGTAGAGGTGCGGCTGAAAAACTACGGTCAGTCGGCGGTTGGGGTATAAGTCCTTGACGGAGCGGATGCTTGCCTTGAGTTCGTCGGGGTGGTGGGCATAGTCGTCGATAATCACTTTGCCGTTTTTGCCGGACTCTTTGAGCCAGAACTCGAAGCGGCGCTTTGGACCGAGAAATGTGCCTACGGCATTGCGCATCACGTCGTCGGGCACGCCTACCAGCTGGCATACTGCCATTGCTGCCACTGCGTTCTCGATGTTGATATCGACAGGCACGCCGAGTTTGACGTCTTTGATTGTGCCTTTGGGGCTTACGAAGTCAAACACTATTTCGCCGTCGCCCTTGCGCACGTTTTCTGCGTGGAAGTCGCCCTCGTTGCGCGAGTAGTGGTAGACGGCGACGCCCTGCTGTGGGCGCGGACGCAGTTTCAGTCCGGTGTGGCAGATGAGTGTGCCGCCGGGCTGGATTAGCTCGGTGAAGTGGGCGAAACTTTCCAGATATGCCTCCTCTGTGCCGTAGATGTCGAGGTGGTCTGGGTCGGTAGATGTGATGACGCTCATCCATG
>OGLM01004130.1_pt1 | contig 11026 bp, 9 predicted proteins | sample 1572531 | NCBI WGS metagenome assembly OGLM01 (sample SAMEA2581909, study PRJEB24529) | metagenome | biome: Human gut stool | place: China | collected 2011 | reverse complement strand
TACCGGGAAATGATACATTGAAAGTATTGCATCTCGCCCTTTCTCTCTGGGTTCCTTTAAATCAACATACGTGGACCTTATAAATATCTGATACTTTTTATCCATATAAACAATCTCCTTCTGATATTAAGAATACCATACAGCACCTGTTTATTCAATTGTAATCCGAATGTTTGTTCTGGTTGTTTTTATCTTTTTAACACAAAAAACCGTCGAAAGTCTCAAACTCTCGACGGTTTCTCCAACATATCCTTACGCGGTCTTCTGCACAGCCAATTCTTCCACCACCTCTAACGGAAGACCTGTTCCTTGGGAAATATCTTCGTACGAAAGTTTTCCAAGTGCTAAAAGCGATCTCGCCGTTTCCTTTGCAACTCTTTCTGCTGTTTCTTTCTCGACTTCCTCACACATCTCTTCTAAAATCCTGCACATACGTCCTCGACCTCCTTCCGTCTCTTTTAAATATTTTACCTCATCTGCCAACACTTTGCTATACATATCCTCTGATTTTGTACAATGGAAATCATGCATCAGCCTGCCAACCGGCGTATCTACATTACGATATTCACCGTTTACATATAAAATATGCAGATCATCATCAAATAACACATGTTCTTTTTCCTCAATTGTTCGCTCGATATGATACAACGGTTCTCCACATCCATACTTATCATCCTCTGTAATAAATATAACATACGATTCGGGAAGATCATCGAAATCCATTCCTTTTTCCAACAAATCCCGGTCAATCATGCTTCCATGAAACCGCGCTCTTTTCGAGCCACTACCTTCTTCCGCTCTCTGAATCTCCATCTTCGCCATACACTCCTCCTGTATTGCCCCGGGGTGATGGTTCATCCATCCAACCTTGTCGACACAAAAACCATATCACAGGTGAAAATACATTGTAAAGCGTAAGTTTGGAACATTTAGGAAAAGCACGCAAGAATGCGGGGTACAGGCGAAAATAAATTTTAAAAACGTAAAAAAACCGCCGAAAGCACTACGCTCCCGACGGTCTCCCATCCCTAATCTCTCCTAAATATATCTCTCGTATACACCTTGTCCGCCACATCATCCAGACAAGCATCATACCGGTTCGCAATGATCGCCTGCGACAGATCATTGAACTGCGCCAGATCATTCACAACTCTGCCGCCAAAGAATGTGCTACCATCCTCCAAAGTCGGCTCATACACGATCACGGTTGCGCCTTTCGCCTTGATCCGCTTCATGACTCCTTAGATGGAACTCTGCCGGAAATTATCCGAATTACTTTTCATCGTCAAGCGGTACACACCAACGACAACTTCCTTTTCCTTCGAAGCATCGTAGTCTTCATTCGGTCCATACGCTCCAGCAATCTCCAGCCCTCGATCCGCAATATAATCCTTCCTCGTCCGGTTTGATTCCACAATCGCTTCAATCAGGTTCTCCGGCACATCCTGATAGTTCGCCAACAACTGCTTTGTGTCCTTCGGCAGGCAATATCCTCCATAACCAAAACTTGGGTTATTGTAATGTGTGCCGATTCGCGGATCCAAACACACACCATTGATGATCTGCTGCGTATCAAAGCCCTTCATCTCCGCATATGTGTCGAGCTCGTTGAAATACGATACACGCAGTGCCAGATATGTATTTGCAAAAAGCTTGACCGCCTCTGCTTCCGTATACCCCATGATCAGCGTGTCAATATTCTCCTTGATTGCGCCTTCCTGCAACAGCCCCGCATATGTATGTGCCGCCGCAACCAGTCTCTCATCATCCATATCCGTTCCAACAATGATACGGCTTGGGTATAAATTATCATACAACGCCTTTGATTCCCGCAGAAATTCCGGACTGAAAATAATGTTTTCACAACAATATTTCTTCCGGATGGATTTCGTATATCCCACCGGAATTGTGGACTTAATTACCATAATTGCAGATGGATTATACTTCATTACCAATTCAATGACCGATTCTACTGCAGATGTATCGAAGAAATTCTTCTGACTGTCATAATTCGTCTCGTTACATATATTAAGTATCTCCCGACGCTCATCCTTTGTTGCCGTTGGAATAGCAAAGATGATTTGATCGATCTTATGCAGCAAATATATCGTCTCTTGTTCCTGCTACCGGAACACCCTCGATAAAACGTCCATTCTTGTTCTTATTATCATCAATAAAACATTTCACACGCATGTTGTTGAGCTTGGATGACCGCTGGATTTCTCGCATCAGCGTCTGTCCAGCTGCTCCGGCTCCAATAATCATGACATTATCCACCTGCTTGCCATGTGCCCGGTTTCGTTCCGTGACAAAAATACGATACGAATACCGCAGTCCGATCACGCATACATATTCCAGAACAAATCCTAATATATAGTAGGAAATCGGCATACGCTGCAGGAAGATCGTGATTCCACACAGGTTGATCAGTCCTGCGATCAATGTCGCGTTCGTCATTGGCAGTAATTCACGGATGCCAAGGAACCGCCATATTCGTTTGTACATACTTGTGAGCCAGAAGACTGTCAGCGTGATAACCATTCGAACCGGTATATATATAATCCACGCTTCCAGATATTTGATATCGATTGCTGAGAACCGGCAGTCAAACCGCAGCCACAATGCAACCGCATACGCAAAATTAACTACAACTGTATCGTACACCATAAGCATCACTGCGACAATATGCCAGTGCTGAATTTTGAACTTTTTCTCTCCCATGTTTCCCATTTCTCCCTGTCACCGGACGCCACGCCCGGAAATTTTATCTTTTGTTACCATTCATCTCCAAAAATATAGTATAGCAATTTGTGAATTGCAATAGACCTTGCAAAATTGACACTTAATCTGTCATAATTGGTATTCGTCCTTGTAAATAGGGAGTTTTCTGGCATACTTTCTGCATTTTTCGTTTGTGCAATTTGTTGCCTGAATGCGAGAATTTTTGTTGTGCTTTGACTATTTTTATTATATAATGAGGGCAGTGTTTTATGAAAGGAAGGTATTATACATGAAATTTGGTTACTTTGATGACGCAAATCGTGAGTACGTCATTACTTCGCCTAGAACTCCATATCCATGGATCAATTACTTAGGCACACAGGGGTTCTTCTCCCTGATTTCCAACACTGCCGGAGGATATTCCTTCTACAAAGACGCTCGTCTTAGAAGAATCACTCGTTACCGTTACAACAACGTACCTATTGATATGGGTGGACGTTATTTCTATATCAATGAGAACGGTACGATCTGGAACCCGGGCTGGTCTCCAGTGAAGACAGAGCTGGATGCTTATGAGTGCCGTCATGGTATGGGTTACACAGTAATCACAGGTAAGAAGAACGACCTGAAGGCTGAAGTAACATTCTTCGTACCACAGAATTACGACGGAGAAGTACAGCAGGTAGTTTTGACAAATGAGAGCGACAAAGCTAAGACATTCTCCTTCTTCTCATTTGCTGAGTGGTGTCTGTGGGATGCACAGGACGACTGCACAAACTTCCAGAGAAACTTCAGTACTGGTCGTGTAGAGGTAAAGGATTCTACCATCTACCACAAGACTGAGTACAGAGACAGACGTGATCATTACGCATTCTATTCTGTAAATGACACCATCGATGGTTACGATACAGACCGTGATGCATTCATCGGTTTGTACAATGGTTTCCACAATCCACAGGCAGTTGAAGCTGGTAAGGCTAACAACTCCTTTGCAGATGGCTGGTCACCAATCGCTTCTCATTATAAAGAGATCACACTTGCTCCGGGCGAGTCTAAGACACTCATCTTCATCCTTGGTTATGTAGAGATGCCAGTTGAGGAGAAGTTCGAAGCAGATGGTAAGACTATTAATAAGGTAAAGGCTCTTGCTATGATGGACAAGTACAACACACCTGAGAAGGTTGCTGCTGGTCTTGCAGAGCTGAAGGCTACTTGGGATAATCTCCTTGGAATCTTAAATGTTGACACACCAGATGACAAGGTTAACCGTATGGTTAATATCTGGAACCAGTATCAGTGTATGGTTACATTCAACCTTTCACGTTCTGCTTCCTACTTCGAATCAGGTATCGGTCGTGGTATGGGATTCCGTGATTCAAACCAGGATATCCTTGGTTTCGTTCACCAGATTCCGGACCGTGCAAGAGAGAGAATTATTGATATCGCTTCAACTCAGCTTGAGGATGGCGGTTGCTACCATCAGTATCAGCCACTGACCAAGAAGGGTAACTCCGATATCGGTGGTGACTTCTCCGATGATCCATTGTGGATGATCCTTTCTGTTTCCGCTTACATCAAGGAGACAGGTGACTGGGGTATCCTCGATGAGATGGTTCCTTATGATAATGACGAGTCTAAGGCTAAGCCAATGCTTGATCACCTGAAGGTTTCCTTCTACAAGATCGTAAATAACCTTGGACCTCACGGACTTCCACTTGCAATGCGTGCAGACTGGAATGACTGTATCAACCTGTCATGTTACTCTGACACACCAGGTGAGAGCTTCCAGACATATACAAACCCTAAGTTCGCTGCTGAAGGCGGTTACTCTAAGGTTGCTGAGTCTGTTATGGTTGCTACACTCTTCACATATGCAGGTCCAAACTATGTATCTATCCTGAAGCACCTTGGCAAGGATGACGAGGCAACAGCTGCTCAGGCTGAGATCGATAAGATGAAAGCAAACATTATGGAATCCGCTTGGGATGGCGACTGGTTCATCCGTGCATACGATGCAAACGGCGAGAAGATGGGTTCTAAGGAATGTGAAGAAGGTAAGATCTTCATCGAGCCACAGGGCTTTGCAATCATGTCTGAGATTGGTAAGGATCAGGGCTGTGATATGAAGACACTTGCAGCTATCGATGAGAGACTGAATACAAAGCATGGTCTTGTACTGAACAACCCTGCTTATACAAAGTACTACATCCAGTACGGCGAGATCTCTACATATCCGGGCGGATACAAGGAGAACGCTGGTATCTTCACACACAACAATGCATGGATCATCTGTGCTGCTGCTTACGCTGGTCAGGGTGATCAGGCATTCAAGTACTACTCAGAGATCGCTCCTGCATTTACAGAAGAGACATCTGATATCCACAAGACTGAGCCATATGTATATGGACAGATGATCGGTGGTAAGGATGCTGGTTCTGATATCGGTCAGACAGGTAAGAACTTCGGTCAGGGTAAGAACTCATGGCTGACAGGTACTGCTGCATGGAACATGGTAGCTATCTCCCAGTACATCCTTGGTGTACAGCCTGACTTCGACGGTTTGAAGATTGATCCTTCTATCCCTTCTGCTTGGGATGGTTTGAAGGCTTCCCGTCAGTTCCGTGGCGACACATATGATATCGAGGTTAAGAACCCAGATCACGTATGCAAGGGTGTTAAGAGCATGACTGTTGATGGCAAGGCAATCGACGGAAATGTAATCCCTGTTGCTGGTGATGGCAAGGCTCACAAGGTTGAGGTTGTTCTTGGTTAATTGATAACTAACGAAACAATTCACAGGTAAAAATAGCAGCGGCTGCACGATGTGCAGCCGCTGTTTTTGTATGCAATGGATACATTTTCATAATCACATAAAAAAGGCACCACCCGTTGGGTGATGCCCTCATATGTAGAAATTCAGTTCTAAGTCTCGATTAGTCCTCGATACCGTTGTTCTTAAGGTAATTAACAACATCCTCTACAGTTGCCATAGCAGCTACGTCATCTGCAGGGATCTCACAACCATACTCCTCTTCCAAAGCCATAACAAGCTCATAAAGATCCAAAGAATCTGCGCCAAGATCATCCTTGAAAGATGTTGAGAGTTCGATTTCGCTCTCGTCAACGCTAAGCTGGTCTGCAATAATTTCCTTTAACTTTTCTAACATACTATTAGTCTCCTTTTACATTTCATTTTATAACTGCACTTGCATATCGGCTAAGTGACTCTCATACAGAAAATATACAACAGCCCTATACTATATGTCAAGCTAGTATTCGTATTTTTAATAAGCGTGGCTAAAAAGCAATCCGCTCAAACTCTGGTACAGGCATTGGCTTTGCAAAATAAAATCCCTGCGCGATATCACAGTTGGAATTCTTCAGGAAATCCACATGTGCCTTTGTCTCGACGCCTTCCGCGATTACCTGCAAATGCAGATCCTTCGCCATACCGATGGTGTGATTTACCACAATCTTGCCCTTCTCCGAAGCGATCTCACTATCAAGGAATTCCTTGTCGATCTTGATCGTATCGACCGAGATATTTCGAATCAGATTCAATGAGGAGAATCCGGAACCGAAATCGTCCACCTCCAGCTTAAATCCCAGCTTCTGAAGACGGTCAAGCACACGATTCAGCTCCTCCGGCTTGTCTAAAAACAGGGATTCTGTAATCTCCAGATTCAGCATATCCGGTGTGAGATCGTATTTGTGGATCAGCTCCATCAACGCCTTTTCCAGATCGTTGTGCTGAATATGATATCTCGATATATTCACGGATATCGGCACAACCGAACGTCCCTGATCCAACCAGCGGCGGATATTCTTACACGCCTCTTCCCACATGTATTCATCCAGCTTCAAAATAAAGCCGTTCTTTTCAAATAACGGAATGAAATCGTTCGGCGGGATCAAGCCCTTCTCTGGATGCTGCCATCTGCAAAGCACTTCGGCACCACACAGGGAGTTGTCCTTCAAACGATACTTCGGCTGCAGATACATCTGATATTGATGCTCGGTCAGCGCCTTCTCCATATCCTGCTCGATCTGTCCGGCACGCAGCATCTCCTCGCGGTAATGCTCATCATAAAATGCACAGAACTTCATGATATTACCCTTTACGGTACGCTCTGCCATCATCGCACGGTCGCACATCAGATTCACCGGAATACTTCGGTCATTCACCAGATAAATACCGAACTTTGTCACGATATCATACTGGAATGGATTGTTGCTGATCTTCTTGCGCAGCTTCTCAATCTCTTTGATGATCTCGCCCTTTTTATCATAGCTCATATAAAAGACGAACATATCCGAATGCAATCTTGCGTAATTGTTCTGATTGCCATATGTCTCCTGCAATACCCGCGCTACAAAACGGAGCACCTGATCGCCCTCCGCAATACCGTGGATATCGTTAATATTCTTAAAACGCTCAATGTCTAACAACACAATTGCATAATTATTGTATAAATCCTGAATCGCAACCTGCGTCTGATCATAAAACCGAATCCGGTTCGAAATGCCAGTCAGCTTGTCCACCTCGTCTGGTGTATGATCCATCAGCTTGACTGCCTGCTCCATCATATTCTGCATAACTACCTGCTCATTGTCGCCAAGTGCGACCAATGTTGCAAGCACAGCGTCTCTACCGTCAAACCATGCAATATCATGATAACGCCACGTTGCCACGCCATCAAGCAGCTCCTCATAACGCTCCCGCACCAGCGGTGCCTGTGTCTTGATATGCTGCATCGGGCAGTCCATACACGGAGTTTCCTTCGTACAAAGCACCTCATGACAAATCATGCCGACACGATTTCCCATCAATTCAATCGCCTTGTCATTCTGATACAGAATCTCAAAGCTGGAACGGTCAATGACGATGCTTGCCTCACATCCGGCATTTAAAATGGAGTGAATGACCTGCTTCGTCTCCTGCATGTTTAATTCATCGGTTATCATACCGAAATTCATATATTCGCTTCCTTTTATCAGGTAAATATTTATTTAGTAAACAACACAGATTTACTATAACAATGATGGAATTTTATGTCAATCGAAATCAGTCAAATACTTACAAATACTTGTGATTTTCTATGTTTTTACTAGATTCTTTTCCTCGTTTTATATAATTTTTTGGTTGACAGAATGTGTATTATTCACTATACTAAATAATAAGAATTATTACTATTTTATGATATAGTATCAATACTATTCGTATACAGATAATGTGCAGAGTACGTTAACTCATATATTGTTCAGAGTGTGTCAGCTCATATATTGTGCATACAGTGTATTAGTATATATAGTAACGGAGGTATCTATGGCAACAAGCAAATATAGTCATCAACGAGAATCAATTATAAACTTTCTGACGGGCAGAACCGATCACCCGACTGCGGATGTTGTCTACCAGTATTTGCGGAACGACCTCCCAACGATCAGTCTCGGTACGGTCTACCGGAACTTAAACCAGATGGCAGCGTCCGGCAGGATTCTGCGTCTGCATGTAGACGGAAAAACCGATCACTACGACGCCTGCACCGACCCACATGCCCACCTTTTATGTACGAAATGCGGTGCCGTGCGTGATATCCATATGAATTTCGAGGATGATCTGATTGCACAGGCTGCAGAAATCTCACCATGCCGCGTGGATGGCGTATCTGTATTGTTTACTGGTTTGTGTGAAGAGTGCGCAGACTGTGTCGACGATGAACTTTGATGGGTGATAAATCATAATTGGTGTTGAACTGTAATTGATGAAAAATCGCCGGTTCATAACAATTTCCCCAATATTTGACTTCTGTGTCTGTTTTACTGGGTAAATTATACGTAAAAACAAAAAAATCCCCAACCATTTACGCTCTCAAGCAGCTTCCGGTTGGGGAATTTTTTGTTATATGAATTTATTCCCCAATCAGCCACTTTCTAGCCAGCTTCCAACTGGGGAATTTTTATTCTACTGCATTTTTTACCCAACAGTCACCCAATAATCAGTACTACTGCATCAGAATCATTGGGTTGATTGGCACGCCATTCTTCATCAGCTCGAAAAATACATGTGTACCTTCCTCGGTATAGTAACTGCTTGGAGGAGCAACCTCGCCGATATTCTGCGCGGTTGTAATCGTATCACCCTCGGCGACAGTGACATTCATCAACTGTCCGTAGATTGCTTTGAATCCATTTCCCATGATTACAGTCACCGTCGTTCCATGCTCTTTGTCCTCGCTGACAGACTCGACAACGCCCTCATAGGCTGCCAATACATTTTCTCCCTCATCTGCAGCGATCAGGATACCCGGATTGCAACGATAAGAACGAAGTGTCTTGAAGTATACGGTTGTGTCCATGCTGTATGGCAAGATGACCTTTCCATCTACTGGCCATACGAGCGTGCCACCTTCGTTGTAGGCATTCGCAACAACCACACCATCTTCATTGACGATCACGCCATCACTGCTTGTCTCTGCAGTCGCTTCAGATGATGCATTGCTGTCACTTGTACTTTCATCTGTATTTTGTGCGCTTTCATTTGTGCTGTTTTCTGTATCCACACTTTGTGCATCTTCATTTGCAGCTATTTCCTGTGCTGTCTGATTGTCCGCATCGGTATCACCAGCAACTGCTTCATCGGAATTTGCCTCTGCTGTTTCCGGCATCTCCACCTTTGTCTCAGCAACCTGTTCCGTTGTTTCTGTTACCTCCGGTGCATTCAGATCCACCGTCTGCTTGTCTACTCCAAACTCGCTTTTGTAAGTATTGTAATTATAGATTACCATCAGACCAACGAACGCCAGAACGCCTGTGCCTATCGCAATATACAGTCCCTTTGTCCGCAAAAATTCTTTGAATCGGTCCATACTCTGCCTCCTTTTGATTTGCTAATGCTAGTATGGACACATTATTTTCCTTTTATTCAATTATTTTCTTTTTGCTCGATTATTTTTCCTTTGGTGGCGATCACCGCACGCTCATAACGCGCCTTGACGGATTTGTAATTCTCCCTGCCCCATTTTGCGATATAATCTTCTTCCGTATAATATTGAAATTCCAGATCTGACGCCTGTATTACGGTCGCGTCTCCCATCGCATAATACACCTTCGTCCGAAGCGCGACCGCCTGTGCCTGCAAATAGCTGTCATCCGCGCTTGCATCCACGATTCCCGGCATGATATGCGCTACATATTTTTCCACATCCACCAGCTCATTTCCCGCTTTCGTCTGCACCAGCACATCTCTCCCGGTTGAAATGCGTTCCAGCGAGGCAGTCCCGTCCCCCTGCTTTCCATTCACGCAGAATGTGACGAGACACGGCACCACGATTGCACAGACAACCGCCACTAAAATATATGGAAATACTTTCATATACAACAACCCTTTTCTTGCTCGTTTTATTATATGTACAAACGCGGAGCAGCATGCTGTATTTTTGTATGTGTGCTCGCGATTGCTTCCGGCTTGACATATTCCGTATAATGTCTATAATAATAGCAGAGTGTTTGTCATATATGGCTGCGCGAAGGGGCACACCACCACGGGTGTGGTTTTTTCGCGTGGCTTTTTTGATATTTTATAAACGGAGGTTTCAAATATGGAGAATAACAACGATGTTTTCATGCTTGGCGGACATGAGTTTCATTCCCGCTTTATCTTAGGTTCTGGAAAATACAATTCCCACCTGATCCGTGCGGCAGTCGAATATGCCGATGCCGAGATCGTCACGCTCGCCCTGCGCCGTGCCAATACCAGACCAGAAGAGAATATTCTGGACTTTATCCCGAAGAACGTAACGCTGCTGCCGAACACATCCGGCGCAAGAAATGCAGAGGAAGCAATCCGTATCGCCCGCCTCGCCCGTAAAATGGCTGGCACTGATTTCGTCAAGGTCGAGATCATGCGCGATTCCAAATACCTGCTTCCTGACAATCAGGAGACGATCAAAGCGACAGAAGTCCTCGCGAACGAAGGCTTTGTCGTTATGCCTTACATGTATCCAGACCTGAATGTTGCCCGTGATCTGGCAAATGCAGGCGCCGCCTGTATCATGCCGCTCGCATCGCCGATTGGTTCCAACAAGGGTCTTGCAACGAAAGATTTCATCCAGATTCTGATTGATGAGATCGACCTCCCGATCATCGTCGATGCCGGTATCGGACGCCCTTCACAGGCTTGTGAAGCAATGGAAATGGGTGCCGCTGCCATCATGGCAAATACCGCGATTGCAACTGCCGGTGATATCCCGATGATGGCAAGCGCATTTAAGGATGCGATCATCGCCGGTCGTAAAGCTTATCT
>OGLM01004129.1_pt1 | contig 11027 bp, 9 predicted proteins | sample 1572531 | NCBI WGS metagenome assembly OGLM01 (sample SAMEA2581909, study PRJEB24529) | metagenome | biome: Human gut stool | place: China | collected 2011 | reverse complement strand
CATGCACTTGAAGAGGAAGAAGTAACCAAGATGAGCGGACAGCTTTTTGCAGTTGCGGAGAAAGGCTATAAGCTTGATGTTATACAGGCATTATTTGGCTCGGTTGGATGGGCAATATTCCAGGTTTTCCAGGTTGTGTGTCTGGGATTCACAGGATTTCTTGCTTTAAAGGGAAGTGTTGGTCCTGGAGATATTACACTTTACCAGAGTTATTTTGCAACAATAGTAAGTCAGGTATCATCACTTATGTCGCTTATACCAGTTATTGCCAAGGGAGTTGAGTCTGTTAATTCTATTGGAGAAGTACTTCTTGAAGAAGATATTGAATGCAATGACGGGAAAGAAGCACTTAAAAGTGTAGAAGGTGAGTTTGATTTTAAAAATGTCAGGTTTGCCTATAATAATACAGATAAACCAGTACTTCATGAGCTTAATCTTCATGTCGATAAAGGACAGACGATTGCACTTGTGGGAGAATCAGGAGCTGGTAAATCTACAATTCTGAACCTTGTTATAGGCTTTAATTTCGCTACAGACGGAGTTGTTACAATTGATGGACATGATATGAGAGATATTGATCTTAGAAGTTATAGAAAGCATCTGGCAGTTGTACCACAGACATCAATATTATTCTCAGGAACTATAAGAGATAATATAACATATGGAATAGATGATTTCGATGAAGAAGCCCTTAATAAAGTTGTGGACGCAGCTAATTTAAGAGATCTTATAGATTCACTTCCGGATGGATTAGATACAGTTGTGGGAGAGCATGGTGGAAAGCTTTCAGGAGGACAGAGGCAGCGTGTATCGATTGCAAGAGCACTTATGAGAAATCCTGAAGTAATAGTTCTTGATGAGGCAACATCAGCATTAGACAGTATATCTGAGAAGCTTATTCAGGAGGCACTTAATAATCTTACTAAAGACAGGACAACATTTATAGTTGCACACAGATTATCGACTATAAAGGGTGCAGACAGAATAGCGGTAATAGCAGATGGTCACTGCGTTGAATATGGAACATATGATGAGCTTATGGAACTTAAAGGCGAATTCTATCAGATGAAATCAATACAGAGCTAAAAAATAAAAGGAGGCGGGAATATAACCCGTCTCCTTATTTATATGCCTGTCGGTTTTAATTACTTATTCTCAGCAAACCAGATTCTGAGTGTAGAGATAAGCTTTTCCTTAGAATCAACATCTAACTTCTGTACAATCTGCATGATTTCATTGTCAAGAGCTGTATTCTGGTATGACTTGTCAACGCTTCCTGCAAGATAATCAAGAGAAACTCCTGTAAGCTCTGCATAATATGAAAGCATTCTTAATGTCATAAGGTTACGGCCATTCTCAACGTTACTTATGTAACCAGGTGTAACCTCTAATGCCTTAGCAACGTCTTCCTGTGTAAGACCGTGTGCAATTCTTAACTTCTTAACTTTAGCTCCTAAATCGCTATCCATAATTCAAACCTCCTAAAAATAATTACTTTTTGTTTGCTCTGTAACGAGCTGTGTGATCAAGAATCTTCTTACGGATTCTAAGACTCTTTGGTGTTACTTCAAGTAATTCGTCTGTGTCAATATAATCCAGTGCCTGCTCCAAGCTAAGAATTTTAGGTGGAACAAGACGGAGAGCCTCATCAGCACTTGAAGAACGAGTGTTGGTAAGATGCTTTGTCTTGCATACATTAACCTCAATATCCTCAGTACGAGGATTTTCGCCAACGATCATTCCGGCATATACCTTCTCACCAGGTCCGATGAAGAGAGTACCTCTTTCCTGCGCATTGAAAAGACCATAAGTGATAGCATCACCGCTTTCGTAAGCAATAAGAGAACCATTCTTTCTGTAAGAAATGTCTCCTTTGTATTCTTCATATCCTTCAAAAGAAGAATTGATAATACCGTTACCCTTAGTATCAGTAAGGAATTCACCTCTGTATCCGATAAGACCTCTTGAAGGAATAGAGAACTGAAGTCTTGTGTATCCACCGTTAATTGGTGACATACCAAGGAGTTCGCCCTTTCTCTGGCTTAACTTCTGGATAACAGATCCTGTGCAGTCATCTGGAACATCGATATAAGCAAGTTCCATAGGCTCAAGCTTCTTACCTCTCTCATCTGTGTGGTAGAGTACCTCGGCTTTACTTACTGCAAATTCATAACCTTCTCTTCTCATATTCTCAATAAGAACTGAAAGATGAAGCTCACCACGTCCTGAAACCTTAAATGAGTTCTCAACACCAGGTGTTTCCTCAACTCTTAAACTAACATCTGTATTAAGTTCCTTGAAAAGTCTGTCTCTTAAATGTCTTGAAGTAACGAATTTACCTTCTTTACCTGCAAGAGGACTGTCATTAACCATGAAGTCCATAGAAAGAGTAGGTTCTGAAATCTTCTGGAAAGGAATGGCAACAGGGTTGTTAAGTGAACAGATTGTATCACCGATATGAATATCAGCAATACCTGATACAGCAACAATTTCACCGATTCCTGCTTCGTTAACTTCTACCTTATTAAGTCCGTTAAATGTATAAAGCTTAGTAATTCTTACACGCTTCTTAACGCTTGGATCATGGTGGTTAACAATCATAACCTCCTGATTAACCTTAAGGCTTCCATTATCAATCTTACCTACGCCAATTCTACCAACGAATTCGTTGTAGTCAATAGTAGAGATAAGCATCTGTGTATCTGCATCAGGGTCACCCTCTGGTGCAGGAATGTTATTGACGATACAGTCAAAGAGTGGCTGCATGTCTTTCTTTTCATCATTAAGGTCAGCCATAGCATAGCCTGACTTAGCTGAAGCAAAGATGAATGGACAGTCAAGCTGATCTTCATTAGCATCAAGGTCAATGAAAAGCTCTAAGATCTCGTCAATAACTTCCTCAGGTCTTGCTTCTGGACGGTCTATCTTGTTAATACATACTATAACAGAAAGATTCATGTCAAGAGCTTTCTGTAAAACAAACTTTGTCTGAGGCATAACACCTTCGAATGCGTCAACAACAAGAATAACGCCGTTAACCATCTTAAGTACTCGCTCAACCTCGCCACCGAAATCAGCATGGCCAGGAGTATCAATAATGTTAATCTTAGTATCCTTATATGTGATAGCTGTATTCTTAGAAAGAATAGTGATTCCTCTTTCTCTTTCGATATCATTGGAATCCATAACTCGTTCAGCGACTTCCTGATTGGCTCTGAAAGTTCCGCTCTGCTTTAACAGCTCATCAACAAGGGTTGTCTTACCATGATCAACGTGGGCAATAATTGCAATATTACGAATATCTTCACGCTTTGTTTTCATTAATAATGTCCTTCCTGAATTAAACTTAAAATATCTTCTATGATTAGCAACTTTTATATTCTATCACAATATTCTTAAAAAACAATACTAAATATATAAAAATTTTTTCATTTTTTGAACACAGATTATTCAAAAAGTTTTTGTAATATTTGCGAAAACGACAACATATACATATTAGAGAAAACAAAGCACATGCCACAACACATTAATAATAAGGTGGCAAAGAAGGGAGAAATACAGAATGCTTGATAAAGTAATTGAAAACAACAGAGTGTGTATCATTGGAGAGATTGTCTCAGAGTTCACTTTCAGCCATGAGGTCTTTGGAGAGGGCTTCTATATTGCTAATGTATCAGTGAACAGATTAAGTGATATGGTGGATGTCATACCACTTATGATATCTGAGAGGCTTATTGATGTTACTAAGGATTATAGAGGAATGAAGATTGAGGTTGCAGGACAGTTCCGTTCATATAACAGACATGAAGGAACTAAGAATAAGCTTGTTCTCTCAATATTTGTAAGAGAATTAAGATTCTTAGAAGATGACGAGATGCCTGAAGAGCAGTCTAAGTCCAACCAGATATTCCTTGATGGATATGTATGCAAGCCTCCTATTTATAGAAAAACTCCATTAGGAAGAGAAATTGCAGATATATTAGTGGCTGTAAACAGACCATACGGTAAGTCGGATTACATACCATGTATAGCATGGGGAAGAAATGCAAGATTTGCAGGAGGTCTTGAAGTAGGTGCACATCTTCAGGTCAGCGGACGTGTACAGAGCAGAGAGTACACTAAGAAAATAGGAGAAGAAGAGGTTGAGAGAAGAGTTGCTTATGAGGTATCAGTAAGCAAGATTGACCTTGTTGAAGATGAGGAATAATTAAGACAACATTTATGTTCTTTAGTTTAAGGATATATATTGACATAACATTATCAGAGTGATATAGTCACATTAACTGTAAGGGTTTCCCCTGCAGCAGGTAGAGGTCGCACGATTCAAGAGTAATTATCCTGATGTCCCGGAAGACATATGAAGGATAGTAAAAGGGGAAAGTGCCGAAGAGGATTGTTTCCGGAGCAGTCTTACTGGGCGTAGGATTAATAGTTTTACGACTGTCATCGAATAGATGGAGAGCTACTTAAAGGACTATTACTATGATTTCTTTAAGAGCCAGTCTGTTTGAGCAGATTGGCTCTTCTATGTTGTTGAGCTACTCACATGGGTAGCGATGAGAATAGACAGGAATCATGTACATAATAATAGCTGTTAACAGCGGAAAGAAGGATGGTATGTCAGTATTTACCGGAGCCGGTGTAGCGATTATTACACCAATGAAAGCTAATGGAGAAGTTAATTATGATAAGCTTGGAGAATTCCTTGATTACCAGATTAATAACTCAACAGATGCAATTATTATCTGTGGAACAACAGGAGAGGCATCAACACTTACACATGAGGAGCATGTAGAAACAATCAGATTTGCTGCTGATTATGTGAAGAAAAGAGTTCCTGTTATTGCAGGAACAGGTTCTAACTGCACAGAAACAGCTGTATGGCTTTCACAGGAAGCACAGAAGGCAGGAGTTGATGGATGTCTTGTAGTTACACCATATTATAATAAAGCAACACAGAAGGGTCTTATCCAGCACTATACAGCAGTTGCGAAGTCAGTAGACCTTCCTATCATTATGTATAATGTTCCAGGAAGAACAGGCTGCAATATCCAGCCAGAGACAGCAGCTAAGCTTGCTAAGGATGTTGACAATATCGTTGCTATTAAAGCTGCAACAGGTAATCTTGCACAGGAGAGCAAGACAATGGCATTAGCTGAGGGAAGACTTGATATGTACTCAGGTGAAGACGGACTTATTGTTCCTCTTATGTCAATTGGAGCAAAGGGTGTAATTTCAGTATTATCTAATGTTGCTCCTAAGCAGACACATGATATCTGCGCTACATTTGCAGCTGGAGATGTTGCTAAGGCTGCACAGTTACAGTTTAAGGCATTAGAGCTTGTAGATGCATTATTCTGTGAGGTTAATCCAATTCCTGTTAAGCATGCACTTAACCTTATGGGATGGGATATGGGACCACTCAGAAGCCCATTATGCGAGATGGAAGAGGCTAACCTTGAGAGATTAAAGAAAGCAATGGTTAACTACGGAATACTTTAATTGACAGGAGAATGAACATGACAAGAATAATTATGCATGGCTGTAACGGCCATATGGGACAGGTCATTACAGGAATAGTTGCTAACGATGCTAATGCACAGATAGTAGCAGGAATTGACCTTCGCGATGACGGACATAACTTATATCCGGTATTTGCTTCATTAGAAGAATGTAATGTTGAAGCAGATGTTATTATTGATTTCGCATCAGCTAAGGCAGAGGATACACTTGTTGACTATATTAAGAAAACTAAGATTCCTGCTGTAATATGTACAACAGGATTAAGCGATGAGCAGATTGCATCAATCAATGAAGCATCAAAGAGTGTTGCAATATTACGTTCAGCTAATATGTCACTTGGAATCAATACATTATTCAAGCTTTTACAGGATGCTGCCAAAGTGTTTGCGTCAGCAGGCTTTGATATTGAGATAGTTGAAAAGCACCACAACCAGAAGCTTGATGCGCCAAGTGGAACAGCTCTTGCACTTGCAGATTCAATGAAGGAAGTGCTTGATGATGATTATTTCTACAGATATGACAGAAGCCAGTTAAGACAGAAGCGTGATCCTAAGGAAATCGGAATCAGTGCCGTAAGAGGCGGAACTATTGTTGGAGAGCATGAAGTAATCTTTGCTGGAGAAGACGAGGTTATAGAATTCAAGCATACCGCACATTCTAAGGCTGTATTTGCAAAGGGTGCAGTTGAGGCTGCCAAGTTCCTTGCAGGAAAGCCGGCTGGAATGTACGATATGAGAGATGTTATTGCAGCTAAGAACTAGTTGTCAGAACAGTTAATATAATGATATTCAATGCGGCTTGCTTCGGCGAAGCCGCATTTTTTATATAATGCCACAGCTGCTTTGTTCCTGCTTGTTACATTAAGTACGAGTGGAAGTGAAGCAATGTTAAAGTAGTCTTTAAGAAAATGCTTCATAAGGCATGTACCAATGCCTTTCCCATGAAGCTTCTCATCAACGAATACGCCGTATACATTGACAAATGTGTTCTGTGTATCAAGATAAAGAAGTGCCACAGGTTCTTCATATTCCGGCAGATACATAAGATAATCATCACCCTCAAGATAGTATTCGGCATTGTCAGGCTCTGCAGCCTGTATTGATTCTAAGTTAAAATGTGCTTTATCAAGCTGGTACAGATATTCGTAGAAACATACATCACCACATAAAGAACAGTTAAGAAGTTCTCCACTTATAGGCGCAATAAGCTCTAAATTGCCAGCAGAGCTGCTTTTAAGCTTTCTGTAACAGATGGATAGCATATTACGAAAATGTCCTCTATGGCGAAAATCAGGTGCTACAAGACCTGAAACTTCAACATATCCGCATTCATCATTGATAAGCAGTCCAACAAAGCCATACATTACAGGTGAATCTGTGCTGTCATCAACAAGCGCACACTGGATAAAGCTGTCGTTATGGGAATCACAGTAATAAGGCTCGTAGCCGTCACATTTGTTAATAAGTTCTTCAAGAGCATTCATTAAAATGCTGTCCAGATAGTCAATCTCAATATATTTCATAGTGGTTCTCCAATAAAAGTTTATAAAAATATTACTTTGAAATAAGAAACATTTGTTTACAAAAGTGTCAAAATGCCTTACTATATAAAGGTATATACGGAAGTATAACAAAAAATATGATTTACCAGCAATAGGTTATTGGGAGGATTTACATGGGTAAAGTAGCAATACTTACAGACAGTAACAGTGGAATTACACAGGCTCAGTCTAAGGAGCTTGGAGTTAAAGTTATACCAATGCCATTCTTTATAGATGGAGAACAGTATTTTGAAGATATTAATCTTACACAGGAAGAGTTTTATGAGAAGTTAAAGCAGGATGCTGATATATCTACTTCACAGCCTTCTATTGGTGAGATGCAGGACGCATTTGATGAGCTTCTTAAGGAATATGATGAACTTGTATATATTCCTATGTCAAGCGGGCTCAGCGGAACATGTCAGACAGCTACTATGGTTGCTGATGATTATGATGGAAAGGTTCAGGTTGTCAATAACCAGAGAATTTCTGTAACCATGAGACAGTCTGTTCTTGATGCGAAGGAGCTTGCTAAGAGAGGTAAGTCTGCGGCAGAGATTAAGGAGATTCTTGAGAAACATAAGATGGAATCAAGCATATATATTACACTTGATACTCTTAAGTATTTAAAGAAGGGCGGAAGAATAACTCCTGCGGCAGCTGCTATTGGAACTATGTTAAAGCTTAATCCTGTGCTTCAGATTCAGGGTGAGAAGCTAGATGCATTTGCCAAGGCGAGAGGTAAGGCTTCTGCGAAGAAGATTATGCTTAAGGCAATGCAGGATGATTTAGATACAAGATTTGCAGAGTTTGCAAAGGATGGAAAGATGCATATGGAGGTTGCCTATTCAGGTAATCCTGAGGAGGCAGAGGAATGGGCTGCGTTAGTTAAAGAGACTTTTCCGCAGTTTGATTTCCACATGGATCCACTTTCACTTTCAGTTGCCTGCCACATAGGACATGGTGCACTTGCGATAGCGACATCTGCTTATCTGCCAGAACTTGATTAATACGAATGATAAGCCTGTGACAGCGCATGAGTTGTTGCAGGCTTTTATTTATAAATGCGGATATTACCGCAGGTTAATATGAATGGAGGATTGTTATGCCAGCAAGAAGTGAGATTGATGATAAGTTTAAATGGGCTGTGAGTGATTTATACAGCTCTGATGAAGCATGGGAGAAGGATTATAACAGTATACTTGAACTGACTGACCAGCCAAGTGAGCTTAAGGGCAGGATGGGCGAGTCTGCCGGCATGCTTTACAAGGCGCTTAAGGAGTATGAACGGGTAGAATACATTACTGAAAGAGTGTATGTGTATGCATTTATGAAATATTATGAGGATACAGGCAATTCAAAGTATCAGGAAATATCTGGGAAAGCCCAGATGGCTGCGATGAAGGTGTCAGAGAAGTATGCATTTTTAGAGCCTGAGCTTATATCAATAGATACCGATGTGCTTGATAAATATATCAGCGAGGATGAAAGGCTTGGAATGTATAAGCATTTTATTGATGACTGCCTCGCAGGGAAAGAGCATACGCTTTCTGAAAAGGAGGAAGCACTGCTTGCAAAGGCATCACAGATGTCAACTGTGCCTAATGAGGTATTTTCTAAGTTTAACAATGCTGATGTTAAGTTTGGCAATGTGAAAAGAGAGAACGGACAGGAAGATGAGCTGACTAACGGCAATTTTGCCACATTTATGGAAAGTCATGACAGAGCTGTAAGAAAGGCGGCATTTGAGGCGTTGTATAAGCAGTATGGGGCATATATCAACACGATTGCGGCAGCGTTTTATGGCAATGTCAAGCAGGCAATGTTTTATGCAGACGCAAGGGGCTACAAGTCAACACTGAACATGTATCTTGATGGTTCATTTATTCCGGAAAATGTATATAAGAATCTTATTAAGACTGTCAATGACAATCTTGACAAAATGTACCGATATGTTGATATCAGGAAGAAGGCACTTGGTGTTGACGAGTTGCATTTTTATGATATCTATGCACCGATGGTAGAGGATATTGACTGGAAGATAAGCTATGATGAGGCTAAGGACATTGTTGTGAAGGCACTTGCACCAATGGGTGAGGAGTATGTTTCACACATTAAAGAAGGCTTCAATAATGGCTGGGTAGATGTGTATGAGAATACCGGAAAGCGTTCGGGAGCATTTTCATGGGGCGCTTATGGCACACACCCATATGTATTTCTTAATTACTCAGATACACTCAATGATGTTTTTACGGTTATTCATGAGATGGGACATGCAATGCACACTTATTATTCTAATGCAAACCAGCCTTATATTTATGCAGGATATAAGATCTTTGTTGCGGAGGTTGCGTCAACCTGTAATGAAGCGATTCTTATGCAGTATATGTTAAAGAATACTGATGATGAGAAGAAGAAAAGATATCTGCTCAATCATTTCTTTGAGCAGTTTAAGGGAACTCTTTACAGACAGACTATGTTTGCAGAGTTTGAGATGGAAGCGCATGCAAAAGCTGAACATGGCGAGGTTTTATCAGCAGAGAGTCTTTGTGCCATGTACAAGAAACTGAATGAGAAGTATTTCGGCCCAGATATGGTTATTGATGATGAGATAGCACTTGAGTGGGCAAGGATACCGCATTTTTACACACCATTCTATGTATACCAGTATGCGACAGGCTATTCAGCTGCAATCGCAATATCTTCAAAGATACTTGCGGGGGATGAGCAGGTTATAGCAGGTTACAGGAAATTCCTGTCAGGCGGTTCGTCAATGCACCCTATTGAGCTTCTTAAGCTGTGCGGAATAGATATGACAAGACCGGATGTTGTGCAGGAAGCACTGGATGTGTTTGGGGAATTACTAAAACAGTGGTAATGCTTAATGTGTTGTGAATATAAAGATGATTCTGGGAGATAATGCGTCTTCCAGAATTTTTTTATGGGATAAATGTAACCATTGCCGGAATAATCCGTCTTTAATTATGAATGGGTTAACGCTTTTAAAAAACAGGGAGTACAGACAGTAATGGATGATAAACAGATAATCAATTTATTTTTTCAAAGGGATGAAGATGCAATTAATGCAGTTGATGAAAAATATGGTTCTAAGTTAAATGCACTGGCAGCCAATATATTGCAATCAAGAGAAGATGGGCTGGAATGTGTCAATGACACGTATATGAAGGCATGGAACAGTATACCGCCTGCTAGGCCAGAGTATTTATTCGCATTTCTGGCGGCATCTGCAAGAAATATTGCGATTGATATGATAAGAAAAAACAATGCGGGAAAGAGACAGGCCAAAGTGGTTGAGCTGACAAAAGAGCTGGAAGAATGCATAGGTGATGTCGGATTGCAGACACATCTGGACAAGGAAGATATTGGAGAGATGTTATCGCATTTTCTTGAAACAGTTGATAAAAATAAAAGAATTATATTTCTCAGGCGGTACTGGTACTCGGATTCAATTAAAGATATTTCAGAAAGGATGCAGATGAGCGAATCAGCAGAGAAAGTTACTCTTCACAGAATGAGGAAAGAATTAAGAAGATATCTGGAAAGCGAGGGTTTATATCTATGAAAAAATCAGAGGCAATGGATTTATATGAAGGACTTAATGGAATTAGTCCGAAAATGATTGAAGAAGCGGGAAATTACAAGAAAACTGCCAGTGTGGATATCAGGTATAAAAAGAGCGATAATGTAAAAAAGATAATGGCAGCAGGTCTTGTGGCAGCGGCGGCTGTTACTGCTGTATTGGGAGTCAGAGGACTGAAGCCTTCTGTGACAAGAAACGGAAACCAGAGCAGTAATCAACTGGCATCAGAGCAGACAGGATTTAAAATTGCTCATGTTATGAATGTGTATGCAGCCGGGCTTGATGACACATCAGAATGTATTTTTTCTAATGATGAGAAAAATGCTGGTGTATCAGGAGTTGTGGCTGGAATTTCAAGCCAGG
>OGLM01004127.1_pt1 | contig 11036 bp, 10 predicted proteins | sample 1572531 | NCBI WGS metagenome assembly OGLM01 (sample SAMEA2581909, study PRJEB24529) | metagenome | biome: Human gut stool | place: China | collected 2011 | reverse complement strand
TGCCATCTGGTCGATAAAGGAACCGGTACCGCCGGCACAGATACCGTTCATACGCTGTTCCACACCGTTTGTAAAATAGATGATCTTGGCATCCTCGCCGCCAAGCTCGATCGCAACATCCGTCTGTGGAGCATAGTCAGTCAGAGCTTCTGATACACAGACAACCTCCTGCTCAAACGGAATTCCGATGACCTGTGCCAATGCAAGTCCACCGGAACCGGTGATCGTAGGAGCAACTTCAACATTTCCAAGCTCCTTGCTGGCATGTTCTACAAGCTCCTTTAATGTCTCTTTGATATTTGCAAAGTGACGCTTGTATTCCGAAAATAATATGTTATGTTCTTCGTCAATCACAGCAACCTTGACTGTGGTCGAACCAATATCGATTCCTAATCTCTTCATTTAATAATTACCTCTTTTACTATTTCCCATTTCATATTTCTGTATTTTTCGACATCTGACATTATATAGGAAAGAATCATGAATTTCAACAGAAAAATTGTGAACATTTTCTTCCTATTAAGAATAAAATAATCAGAAATGAGTATGGAGATATGCGCTATGGAGCATGAATGCAAGGGAACCGTACACAAAGTCGTTGCCGGAGATACGCTGTACAAATTATCAAAAATGTATGGTGTCCGCCTGATTGATATCCTGAAAGAGAATCCATATGTCAATGTCTATAATCTGCAGCCAGGAGATGAAATCTGTATTCCGACAGAGGTGTATGAGGAAGAAGAGAGGCGTTATTATACGGCGAAGGTTGGAGAGACACTAGGAAGCTTAGTCGGGGAATTTGATACGGATATTGCGGATCTGATGCAGTATAACCGGGAGCTTTACGATCTGCGGGTGCCACTTGGAACAATCATCCGGATTCCGCCGGAGAAAGAAAAACAGTCATAGAAACAGATTGGTGAAAATAGGATAGAAGTGTATGAGAAAAGTGATTGCCACAGACGGAGAATCCGCGCGTGGCGATTGCTTTTTTTATGTATATAGGGTATAATATCGAATTGATATGCAAAGTGAAAGTGAGGAAAATTTAATTTGAGTTTTTTTGTGAAGTTAGAGAAAAAATTTGGTAAATTTGCAATTCGAAATCTCCCGATCAAGATCGCAGTTGTGATGGCAATCTCATATATATTATGGGCGTTTGTACCGACGTTTGCCGTCAAGCTTGTTTTTTCCCCGTATGCGATTATGGAACAGCACCAGTTCTGGCGGCTATTCACATGGGTATTTTCACCACCGGGAGATCTGAATTTAGTTGGAATACTGATGATATTTATATTGATTTTGTTTGGACAACAGATCGAACAGGCCATGGGAACATTTATGTTTAACCTTTATATATTTGGTGCATGGTTCTGGAATACGGTCATCATGTTAGGCATCAGTATTTACTATTATGCAAATGGTTCCATTCTTGGCATGATGGATGTTGGAATATGGGCAATGTATTACTTTGATTATGGATTGTTCTTAGCGTTTGCACTGATGTATTCGGATGCACGTGTGTTGTTTATGTTTTTCATTCCAATCCGTGCTTTCTGGGTCGCAGTTATAGATATGGGATTGATGGCATATGAATTTATGCGGCCAACCACAAGTACGTTGAACCGTGGTTCCATCATTGCGTATCTGGTGAATTTCTTTATATTCTACCTGATTATGGGGCGGGGTGTCGGTATGCGAAGCTCGAACAGCAAGGCGGCAGCGAAACGAAGGAAACGGGATTACGACCGTCGTGTGGAGAATCTGTCCCGCCAGGTAAATGGGGAGGCAGACCGGCGTCACAAGGCACAGCAGATGGGATATCCATCGAACATCACGAAGCACAAATGTGCAATCTGTGGAAGAACGGAGCGGGATGGAGATGATCTGGAGTTTCGGTTCTGCTCAAAATGTAACGGAAATTATGAGTATTGTAACGAACATTTATTTACGCATGAGCATGTGAAATAGGAGACTGATATAATGATAGCAACATGTAAGAAATTAGTGACAGATATACAGAGAGACAAAGACTTAGACACGAAGCTTCCGGAATATGCAGAGCTGCTTGGCAGACAGTATAACTGCTATGCAACGGTAAAGGGAAGCATGAATTATTACACGATGAAGGAAGTCTGTGATGAGCAGGATGACAAGAACACGGATGTCTGCAAATATTTTGCACTTCTGACAGGCTTGTTAGACCGTCATCTGGTTAAGCGCGAGGCAGTGGACGAAGATTCTATGGAAGCAATCGCACAGCTTCGTAGCAATGTAGAATATAAGATGCATATTCTGACCGCTTACACGGATGCATATGAGATTTATGAGTATGTGTTAAACCGTGTGGAGGCTGCCGTGCGTGATGAAGTGGCACCGGTTGATGCAAAAGGGCTTTCTGAGAAGATGTTTGCCTATGTATTTGCAGAGAATGATACGGTTGTTATAAACAGTAAATTACAGCTTCTGATGGCGCAGCTTCCGGTTCGTATGACGAAGAATAAGTTTTATGATATTGTCAATTCAACACTCAATATCTATGAGGAGGGCGAGACAACCTCTGTGGATGAGTTTGTTGATATGCTGCGCAGTGCAGTGCTTTTGAAGAAGCCAAAGGGATTTGAGACCGAGTATCCATTTTTATATCATGTTTATACCGATCTTGCAGAGGCTGATTATGCGGCACTCACGCTGCCGGAGTTTGAGGATCTGACGAAGCGTCTGAATCAGGCTGCGACGATCATCAACAACGAAGTGTCAGCGTTTATGCTGTTACAGGAAGTCATAAATGATGTGTATACGATCCTACTTACGATTGATGCAGCATATGAGAAGAACGAAGAAGATGTACCGGGGTATGCAGCAGCACTTCGCATTATCAAGGCGTGTGTAAAGGCAGAGACGATCGATCAGTTACCGGATGAGGTGATGGATGAGTTTTTCACAATCGAAGGTGTGCAGGAGCGCGTGTATGAATCTATCGTGATATTGGAAGCAGTGCTGGATGAGATTCGCGTTGGAAAAGCCGAGCAGATTGAAAGCCTTGCACTGACAGAGACATTTGACCGTCTGGATAAGGTAAGCAAGCTGCTTTCTACAAGCTTGTTTATTGATCTTGACAAGGTTTCTAGAAAGACAGAAACCGCAGATCATGCGTATATCACAGCAAAGAAGGAAGCACTTGTAAAGGAACTTGGCGATTTGTTTTCGAGTGTGAAGAGACCGGTTTACCGTAGTATGATGTGTAAGCTGCTTGCTGCAATGCCGATCTTCATGAATACACAGCAGGAGATCCGGGATTATTTTGATTATGTAATTGAGAATTGTAAGGATGACAGCGAACTTATGGCATGTAATAAGCTGATTTCAGAGATGATAGAGGAGTAATCGTGATTTTTGCTGATAAATGTTATACATACAATCTTACAGAGCGAAAACAGGCACGGATCAGGAAAAGAATCAGGCGGCATAAGCCTGTCCGGAATCTGTATGTGATCGTGTTGCCGTTATTGCAGGATGGATTGCTGGAGATTTATCCATATAATCAGTTGTTACAAAAACCATATAGGAAGCTGGATTCCCGGATACGGGTTGTCGGCTTTGCAAGAGGCAAAGAAGTGGCAGAACAGCTCGTATTGCAGATCATACAGGATATGTATGATGAAACCGGGGAAGAATGGAAGGTAGAGGATTTTTTCTTTTGATAGAAGTGAAAGAACCACAGGTAGGAGTAAGGTAAGGAATGCTGCATGTATTGTTACTTATTTTAAAAATAATCGGATGGATCCTCCTTGGTATCATAGGAATGCTTCTCTTGCTTGTGATGCTGATTTTATTTTGCCCGATCCGGTATCAGGCAGATATCTCGTATCAGGGTGGGAAGACATTACAGGCAAAAGCAAAGGTACGGTATCTGATCTTAAGTGTCCGGGTGTTGTATGACCAGAGCCGGGAGAAGGATAAACTGAAACAGGAGATACGGCTGTTATGGTTTAGGCTTGGAAAGAAGAAGGCAGAAGAAGCAGAGCGTGAGGTGGAACATCTCGCTGATGAGGGATTCGACGACGCGTGGGATGATATCGACGTGGATGAGGACGATGATGCAATCTGTGAGAAACCGGTAAAGCGAAAGGATAGTATAGAAAATAGTTCACAGAAGATAATAAGTGAATCGGAGAAAACGGATGAGTCAGATGGGACTATTACAGAGATTCCGACGATACCACTTCCAGAGACAGACATAAATGAGGATGATATAGAAACAAAGACAGAGGAAGCACCAGAGCATGAAATCTTTGATCTGGACGAACCGGACAATCTGTCGGAAGAAGAAAAGAAGCAATCGGGCAGATTGAAGATATTGTGCCGGAAGGTGTGGGAGAAGATTAAGAAAGTCTGGACATTTGTGATAAATCACACACCAGGAAAGGTCGCAGAGCGTGTGACTGACAAGATCGAGAAAAAGACAGCGGCTGCGAAGAAAAAGTTCCGGCGATTGCAGAAGTTCTGGAATCTGTCGTGTACGGTAAAGACACGTGAATATCTGAAAAAATATATTCCGCGGACATTGAAACATATTTTGCCACGCAAGGTAAAGGGCTATGTGCATTACGGCATGGATGAGCCATACAAGACCGGGCAGGTGACCGGATATTTGAGCTTACTGCCGTTTGTATATCAAAAAGGGCTGTCAATGCAGCCGGATTTTGAACAGAAGGTGTTGGAACTGGATGTGAAGCTGAAAGGCCGAATCCGGCTTGGATATCTGCTCCGGATTGTCTTGAATATCAATATCTGGAGGACACTAAAAGTTGCAAAGAAAGTAATGAATCAGTAAGATAATATAGAAATTGGAGGTAATGAGTGATGGCAAATGATTTTAATCAGACAGTTGGTTCTTTATTTCAGGGGATGGATTCCCTGCTTACAACGAAGACAGTTGTTGGCGAGCCAACGAAGGTAGGCGATACAATTATTTTACCATTGGTGGATGTGAATTTTGGTGTAGCTGCCGGTGCATTTGGCAAAAACGGCGGTTCCAACTCTGCTGGAGGCGGAATGGGCGGTAAGATGTCTCCAACTGCGGTACTTGTGATCCAGAACGGACATGCGAAGATGATTCCAGTCAAGCAGGGTGACACGGTAAGCAAGGTGATCGACATGATTCCAGAGGTTGTCGATAAGATTGCAACAGCCATGGGTAAGAAAGCAGATGTGGATATTGACAGCCCAGAAATCAAAGAAGCGATTGATCAGGCAAGTGAGAATAACTAGGATTTGAACGAAATTACGTCTTTTCACTCCGTTTGTTTCATAGTATGTAGTAGAACAAATATGATGAAGAGGCGGCATTGAAGGCATTATTTGGATATTCGATTTTATTTATGGCGATTGGCATGATACTTTCGTATTTTGTCAGTGGGTTTTGCGAGTTTGTTTTAGTGACGGCAATGCTTATCTTAGCGTATGTATTGCTGTGCTTTGATTGTTAACAGGAGGCGCAAGTGGCAGAAGAAAAACAGAAGGCGTTGATTGAACTTCTGAGAGGACATAAGGTATATTTACAGACACATAATTTCCCGGACCCGGATGCGATATCGAGTGCATTTGGCTTGAAGCGATATCTGGAATATTATGGAATTACATCGACCATCTGTTATGTCGGCAGTATTGACCGGTTTAATACAAGAAAGATGATGGATACGTTTGGCATCGAGATTTATTCGTATGATGACATCCCGGACATGCAGGCGGAGGACTATATCGTGCATGTCGATTGTCAGAAACCGAATGCAAATACGACAGATCTTCTGGGCAATGAGGTGGCATGTGTCGATCATCATCCGGTGTTTGTGAAGACAGAGGATTACAAGTTTGAGGATATCCGTATTGTTGGTGCCTGTGCCAGCATTGTTGCGTCGTATTTTCAGACAAGCGGTGTGCCGATGGATGAGGATGTTGCGACCGCACTTGCTTATGGAATCAAGATGGATACGGCAGATTTTGTGCGTGGAACAACCGCGTTTGATATGGATATGATGGCATATCTGTTCGATTATATCAGTACGGAAAAACTGAACAGTATGTATAATTCCACGATAGAATTTCAGGATCTGAAGGCGTATGGTGCGGCAATCGAGCATATCGAAGTGTTTGATTATGTTGGATTCACCTACATTCCATTTGAGTGCCCGAATTCCCTTGTTGCGATCATATCGGATTTTATTTTGTCCTTGGATGTGGTCTATGTAGCCGTTGTCTACTCTATCAATTCGGATGGCATTAAATTCTCTGTGCGCAGTGAGCGGGCAGATGTGGATGCAGGAAAACTAATCTATCAGGCGTTGGATGGAATTGGTTCCGGTGGTGGACATGCTGCGATGGCAGGTGGATTTGTCAGCCATGAAGCACTGAATAAGATCGGCAGAGATTATGACCGGAAATTAAAGGAATTATTTATGAAAACGATTCGTAAGAATAGAGGTGTGTAACATGAACGGGAGTACAGATATGAGTATGGAGCTTCTGATGAACTCCGACAACCCGGAAAAGGTGCTGCAGACGATGCAGCCATTTATAGAATCTATGATGCACTATGAGTGTGCGTTGATGGAGATTGAGACAAAGCTGAAGGTGTTGAATACTGAGTTTGCATCACAGTATAATCGAAATCCGTTTGAGTCAATCCGGTGCAGATTGAAAAAACCACTCAGCATCGTGGAGAAGATGAAACGAAAAGGTCTGGAAATCTCGATAGAAAATATCGAGGAGAACCTGACGGATATCGCAGGTGTACGTGTGATCTGTTCGTTCCCGGAGGATATCTATACGGTATCAGAGCTTTTGACAAAACAGGACGATATCCGGGTTGTATGTGTGAAGGATTACATACGGAATCCAAAGCCAAACGGATACCGAAGTCTGCATCTGATTGTGGAGATTCCGATTTTCTTGTCAAATGAGAAAAAATATATGAAAGTCGAAGTGCAGTTTCGGACAATCGCGATGGATTTCTGGGCGAGTCTTGATCATAAGCTCAAGTATAAGAAGGACAATCTGAAGCATCCGGAGATTATTGCGAAGGAGTTAAAAAAGTGCGCGGATACGATTACGGCGATGGACTACAAGATGCAGGAGATCCGGAGTCTGCTGGAATAACGGAATGATTGTATTTTGATTTACCTGAATAGATAAAAAAACAGGAGGCAGAAAATGGCAAAACAGGTTTGGAAACCGGGAAATATGTTGTATCCAGTACCGGCGGTTATGGTGACAACCGGTGATGGAAATGGAATCGATGACATTATCACGATCGCATGGACGGGAACCATCAATTCCGATCCACCGATGGTATCGATCTCTGTACGAAAGTCAAGATATTCACATGAATTACTTACGAAAAACGGAGAGTTCGTCATCAATTTAGTGACGAAGGATCTGTGCTATGCGATGGACTATTGTGGTGTGAAATCAGGCAGAGATGTAGATAAATTCGCGGAGATGAAAATGACGAAGGGCAAGGCACAGACAGTGTCGGTACCTGTCATTGAAGAAAGCCCGGTCAATATTGAGTGTAAGGTCACACAGGTAATTGAGCTTGGCTCCCATGATATGTTCTTAGCTGAGGTAACAGCCGTACTTGCGGATGAGAAATATATGGATGAGACAGGAAAGTTTGACCTGAATAAGACAGATTTGATTGCATATTCCCACGGACAGTATTTTACGCTTGGTGATTATGTTGGCAAATTCGGATACAGTGTACAGAAAAAGAAATAAGTATTGATAAATAGTGGTACCTATCATAGAAAGGAACATTTGCAACGTTCACAAAAGTTTCAGACTTTGTTCGTTGACAGATGTTCTTTTCTTTTATACTATAAACTTGGTCAGCGCCCTTGGAGAAGAAGGGAGCGAATATGTTTAGTAAAGTAAAAAGCTGTGCGGTTCACGGTGTGGACGGACGGATGATCGATGTGGAGGCAGATGTGAATGATGGTCTGCCTGTATTTACCATGGTTGGATATCTGTCATCGTCTGTCAGGGAGTCATCGGAACGCGTGCGGACTGCGCTTAAGAATTCAGGCTTCCATTTGCCACCGAAGCGCATCACAATCAATTTATCCCCGGCAGATATGAGAAAAGATGGTTCCGGATATGACCTTGCGATTGCAACAGCCGTGCTTCTGTCACTTGGCGTAACAGCGGAATTACCGATGGAACAGACGTTGGTGCTCGGAGAACTGAGCCTGGACGGATCGATAAAAGCGATTCCGGGCGTTCTTCCGATGGTCATCTGTGCCAGAGAAGAAGGTATGACAAGCTGCATTGTTCCAAAAGAAAATGTGCAGGAAGCTGCTTTGGTGCAGGGAATATCGGTTATAGGTGTTTCAAGCCTGAAGGAGACCATGGAATATATTCAGGGAATAAAAGAATATGAGAATACGAATGTCGAGCAACCGGCTGTGGATACATCGGAATATCTGTATGATATTGATTTTTCTGATGTAGTAGGACAGGAAAGCATCAAGCGGGGGATGGAGATTGCTGCGGCAGGATTTCACAATGTGTTGTTGACCGGTGCTGCCGGCGCAGGGAAATCCATGCTCGCGAAGCGTCTGCCGACGATCCTGCCACAGATGAGCTTCGAAGAAAGTTTGGAAGTGACAAAGATATACAGTGTCGGAGGGATGTTACCACCGGAAGGGGGATTGATACACAGACGTCCGTTCCGGGCACCACATCACACAATCTCGGAATATGCACTGATCGGTGGCGGCAGGGTTCCGACACCAGGGGAGGTGAGCTTTGCACATTATGGGGTGCTGTTTCTGGACGAACTTCCGGAATTTTCCAAACCCGTGTTGGAAGTGCTGCGCCAGCCTTTGGAAGACCGTAGAATCCGGATATCGAGAGTGCAGGCGTCGTATGAATTCCCAGCGGATTTTATGTTTGTGGCGGCGATGAATCCTTGTCCGTGTGGAAACTACCCGGATTATCGTAGATGCAGCTGCACGGAACAGCAGATCCGCCGTTATCAAAGCAAGGTAAGCGGACCGTTGCTTGACCGGATCGATATCCGGATGGAGGTTAAAGGCGTAAAGCAGGAGGTGCTTTTCTCCAAACAGAAAACGGAATCTTCAAAGACAATCCGGGCACGGGTGGAACAGGCAAGACAGATGCAGAAGGAACGGTTTGCCAGAACCGGACTGCTGTTTAATTCACAGCTTGATGGAAAGAATCTGGAGGAATATATCACGTTATCGGAGGAAGGAAAAAGGCTGGTGCTTCAGTTATTTGAAGAACAGGAATTATCTGTCCGGGGTGTTCACCGGGTATTAAAACTTGCCCGCACGATCGCGGATCTGGCTGGCAGTGAAGAAATTGAACATGCGCATCTGCAAGAAGCGGCATTTTACCGCAATCAGGATGTATTTGCAAAGGAGGTTCTGCATGGAAACTAGAAGTGAGATGGCAAGGCTTTGGCTATATGGAAATCATGAGATATCATCAAAAGTAAAATATTATCTGATCCTACGGTATGGTACGGTAGAGCAGGCTATGGAACAATCGGTATCGGAGCTTGAGAAGGAGCTGGTAAAGCAATTTGAACCGGCTGAATATCAGACGCTTTTACTTCGCAAAAATTCAAATTATCTGGATGAAGTATACGGACGATTAAAAGAACGAAACATCCGGATCTTGTATCCGGGGCATCCGTTATACCCGGAGAAGCTTACAAATATCTACGATAAACCGGAGATTTTATTTGCGCGTGGCAAAATTCGGGAGAGCATCAATTATTATAATCAGTCGGTTGCGATTGTGGGTGCACGCAATGCAGATACATACTGTAAAGAAACGACACGTATCTTTGCGAGGGAGCTTGCGAAGGCGGGAATCCAGATTGTGAGTGGACTGGCCAGGGGTATCGATGGTCAGGCACATCGCGGCTGTCTGGAAGCAGGTGGCTATACGATTGCAGTGCTTGGCTGCGGGATCAATGTCACATATCCGCGCGAGAATATCGAATTATTCGCGCAGATTGAAGAACGGGGATTGATTCTGTCCGAATATTGTCTGGATGTACCGCCGCTTGCGTTTCAGTTCCCGCTCAGAAACCGGATCATTAGCGGACTGTCGGATGGTGTTTTAGTATCCTGTGCCAAGAAGAAAAGCGGTTCTCTGATTACAGCAGATCTGGCACTTGATCAGGGAAAACAGGTGTACGCTCTGCCGGGCAGAGTATTAGATGCATTCAGTGAGGGTACAAACCACCTGATTCAGATGGGTGCGATGTGCGTGACAAGACCGAAGGATATCCTGCTTGATCTGTGGGGGGAGGAACGCCTGAATATGGATGATGTTAGCGGTGCTGCATCCGGTAGTGCTGAAAAACAAAGCGAAACACGGGATAACCTGACAACCGCAGAACGGACCGTATATGACCTTCTAGGCTTGGATCCGGTACATGTGGATGATGTAATCGCACAGGCAAGACTTGGTGTATCGACGACAATCAGTGTGCTGTATGAGCTGGAACGGCGAAACGTGATCAAGCAGCCGGTGCGAGGGTATTATATATGGAGTTTATGAAGAATGATAGCTGTATTTAATATGCTAGATTTATGAAAACGCGCAACACTGTCGCACGTTTTCATAAATTAGTTCTTTTGTATCGCAGAAATATGACATAAGATATGGGTATGCAAAGCTGCCGATATAAGGTATAATAAATGAATTAAGTTTAACAATCGAAGTTTGAAGGAGCGACAATATATGAAGTATTTATAATTCCGTTTTGCCGGACTGAAAAATCAAGTGTAGGAGGATACATGACATGAAATATACGAATAAGCATATAAAAGAAGAATACAAATTAAATCAAATAGGGCGGACAATTGGAATGATCCTCTTAGTGATAGGAATATTATTGGTGGGATTTGGAATGATTCAGACAAAGAGAAAGATGGATTATGTCCGACCATTTGAACTGGTATTACAGGAAGAATCCAATCCTGCGAATCAGACAGCAT
>OGLM01004125.1_pt1 | contig 11051 bp, 10 predicted proteins | sample 1572531 | NCBI WGS metagenome assembly OGLM01 (sample SAMEA2581909, study PRJEB24529) | metagenome | biome: Human gut stool | place: China | collected 2011 | reverse complement strand
CCACGGAATCCTTCGACAAAGTTAAGGACAAAATTTTTGCCGCGCTGACGGAAGAGCAGGCCCTGGCCGCCGCCCTCCAGGCGGAGGGATATCATGACGCCGGCCGGTTAACCCTGTTCGCCTGCAATGCCGACGGCTCCTTGACCCTGAGGGGACTGGTGGAAACCGGTGTGCAGCCGGATATGGTGACCTTGCCTGCTCCTCGGTGAGTTCGGGCAGGGCCTCGAGGTACTCGTCGACAATGGCTCCGAACTGCTCGGCGCGCCAGTGCTTGTCGGCGTTGCCCTGGCGGGCGATGGCGTAAGCCTTGTCGTAGCACTTGTCGTGCACGTCCTGGCGCAGGGCGTCGTCGTTGACCTCGTGGCAGTATTCGCGCTTGTCGTCGTGTCCGGACTCGTGCATGAGCTCCTCCTGGACCTTGCAGTGGACCTTTATGGCGTCGTGGGCCACCTTGAGGGCCTGGAGCAGGTCGGCCTCGGAAACCTCGTCCATCTCGCCCTCCACCATCATGATGTTGTCGTAGGTGGCGCCGACCATGAGTTCGATGTCGGCGCGGTCCATCTGGGCGAAGGTGGGGTTGATGACCCACTCGCCTTCCACGCGTGCCACGCGCACTTCGGAGATGGGGCCGTGGAAGGGTATGTCGGAGCAGGCGAGGGCGGCGGAGGCTGCCAGGCCTGCGAGGGCGTCGGGGGCGTCGTTCTCGTCGGCAGAGTAGAGGGTGACGTTGACGAACGTCTCGGCGTGATAGTTGTCGGGGAAGAGGGGACGCAGCACACGGTCAACGAGGCGCGAGGTCAGGATCTCGTAGTCCGACGAACGGCCCTCGCGCTTGAGGAAGCCGCCGGGGTAGCGTCCTATGGAGGCGTATTTCTCTTTGTATTCTACGGTGAGGGGCATGAAGTCCACGCCCTCGTTGGCCTCTTTGGCCGAGCACACGGTGGCCAACAGCATCGTGTTGCCCATTCTTACTTCTACCGCTCCATCGGCCTGCTTGGCCAGCTTGCCCGTCTCGATCGTGATCGTACGGCCGTCGCCAAGCTCGATGGTTTTCTTGATTGGCTTTAACATCAGTATTCTTGTCTTCTTGTCTTGGTCTTCAAAATTCGTGCAAAGTTAATACATTCCCGCCGATATTCCAAAGGTTTTCGCTAACTTTGCACTCAAAATAGCAACGACATGACTTACATCCCTGTTAAAAATATCAAATCGCTGCTGCTGACGGCGGCCGCAGCGGCCATTCTCACAGCCTGCTCGGGCCCTTCGTTCAAGGTCGAGGGCACGGTGGAGGGCGCCGACGACGCATCGCTGGTGCTGGAGCGGGCCAACGCCTCGGGCCTATGGCAGGCCATCGACTCTACGCACACCGGCTCCGACGGACACTTCTCGCTGTCGGTGGACGCGCCGGAGCATCCCGACCTCTACCGCCTCAGCTACGGCGGCGGATACATCTACCTGCCCGTGGACTCCATCGAGACGCTGACGCTCACAGCCTCGGCCAAGGATTTCGGCAAGGACTTCACCCTCACCGGCTCCGACCAGGCCAACCTCATGACGCAGATGCACCAGCGCCTTTCGCGCCTGCCCATGGACAAGCCCGACTCGGTGGCCGCCTTCAAGCGCTGGGTGCTGAGCAACGTGGTGCTGGCCGCCGAGGGACACCCGTCGGTGATGCAGTACTACGCGCTTACGGCCAACGTAGGGGGCCGGCAGCTCTTCGACGTCAACACGCCGCAGGACGCGCAGGCTTTCGCTGCCGTGGCCACGGCATACCAGCAGTACCGCCCCGACGACCCGCGCGCCAAAGCCCTGGAGCAGCTCGCCCTTAAAGCCCAGCGCAACCGCAACACCGCCCGGGGCCGCAAGCGCGAGATGCGCGCCCCCGAGACGGCCATCGTCGACATGGAGCTAAACGACCGCACCGGCACGCCGCGCCGCCTGTCGGCGGTGACGGCCAACGGCAAGCCGACGCTGGTCATCTTCACCACCATGGGGCAGCAGAACTCCGGCGTGGTAGTGGGCGAGCTGGGCAAGCTCTACGGCACCTACGGCCAGCGCATGAACTTCTACATGGTGTGCCTGAACACCAACATAGCGGCCTGGCGCGAGCAGGTGCGCGACATCCCCTGGCTGACCGTCATCGACCCCGACGGCGAGGCATCGCTCAACGCCCGCAACTACGCCCTGAAGGGCCTGCCGACCTTCTTCCTCTACGACTCGCGCGGCGAGCTGACGGACCGCGCCGACAACTTCGACCAGCTTCGCGCCAAGCTCCCCGCCATCAACTGACCCTCCCCCCACACCTGCCATCGTCCGCAATGTAGGGACGCACCCTGGTGCGTCCGCCCCCGGATAAAGAGGCCGCGCCCTATAGTCGGACGCGGCCCTTTCCATCTATCTATGCGCCTTGTCAGCGCTTGATTGCGTATGCGTGGTAGAACTTGTCGCCAAGGGACTCGCCGTCAATCCACTCGCCCACCCAGTAGGTGGGCTCGATGAAGGCACACTCGCCATCCTTGAGACTGTTGTACGCGGTTTCCCTGTCCTCCACATAGTTGGGATTGAACTTGATGTAGACCTCGATATGGGTGCGGATGTCCTTTTCGGGCCACACGAACGTATAGCCGTATTCCAGAGGTGCATGGTTGTACCATTCCGGCTCGAAGTTATATGATCCGAAATTGGTGACCCGAAGATACTTTCCGCCCCTTTCCGCAATTTCTTCAATACGCACAGGCGACGAGTTGCCCGGAATGGGCACGGTGTCGCCGAGGAAGTACTTCTGCCCCTCGTATTCCACGTAGTACTCCTCTTCCGTGCCGGGCGTGAAGAGACTCTTGTAATTAGGGTTGTCTTTGTCCTCTACGGCAATGCCGTAGTCAAGCACGAAGAACTGTGTTCCGCTTACAGCCCCGATAGGCTTGCATACGCCTGCCATTTTAGGGTATAGCTGGTCCCGCCAGTTATCGGGCTTCGGCTTGAATGCCTCCTGTTCCGGGCTGTCGTCGCTGCACGAGCTTACAGCCGTGGCAGCTGCGCACAGCACTGCCATGCACAACAGATTCATAATTTTCTTGGTTCTCATCGCTATTGCTATTTTTCGTTTGTTTTTAGGTTATCGTGCCACACAGACAACAAGAATTATTGACTGCCGCAACACAATTTCAATTTAATTACTCAAATACCTAAATTTCTTCATGTATCTTGTCTATTCACCTATTTTTAGCACTCCATTCTGCACCAATATGTAGGAGGGTGTTGCAAAATCCGGCGCATCGTAGGGCTGCACCCTGGTGCAGCCGCTGATAATCCTTTACTTTTCAGCATTGAACTTCTTGATTACTCTTGCCGGGACGCCTCCAATAAGACAGTCGCCGGGGAAAGAGCGGGTCACGCCCGCCCCTGCCGCGACCGTAACGTTGTCGCCCAGCGTCACGCCTCCGAGTATTATAGCTCCCGCACCTATCCAACAGTTGTTGCCGATGGTGACTGGTTCTGCGTAGGTTTTACAGAAATAGGCTTTCGGTTTCCTTTCAAAATCAGGATTGCGTCTGTCGTTCCAGTCAACCGGATGCGACGCGGTGTTTATCTGCACCCCGGGCGCGATAAGGACATTATTGCCGATTCTGATTGTATTGCAGTCGATGAGAGTGCAGCGATAGTTGATCGACACATTGTCGCCCAAATAGATATTGCAACCGAATCCGCAGATAAAACCATCGCCGGCGGAACAGTTCTCTCCGACATGCCCGAACAGCTCTTTCAGCATTGAGTAACGTTCTTTTCTCTGCTCATACGGCAGAGAATTATAGCGTTGCATCCACTGCGTCGCAACGGCCTTCTGCTCAAGAAAGACCTCGTCATGGCAGTCATAAAATCCTCCTGCCATACATTTTTTATGTTCAGTCATGTGAAATTTAGCTGCAATCTATATTCTCTTGGTGTATTTCCGGTTTGTTTCTTGAAGAAACGTATAAAGTGCTGCGGGTACTGGAAACCCAGTAATTCAGCTATTTGCTTTGTACTCAGTTTTGGGTCGAAGAGCGAGCTTTTGGCATAATTAACCATTTTGAGCTGAATATACTCCTGCGCTGTCTTACCAGTCTCGGATTTGACTAAATCACCGAAATAATTGGGTGACAGGCATACCTTGTCAGCGAAGTACCTGACTGTCGGTAGCCCTTCTGTCAATCCTTTACCGGAATCAAGGTAATCGTCAAGCAGCAGCTCAAAACGACTCATAGTACTGTTATTCAGTTCCTCGCGTGTTACGAACTGCCTTTCGTAGAACCTCATGCAGTAATTAAGCATCACCTCTATATTGGAGATGATCAGCGATTTTGAGAATTTATCAATCGGTTGCTGTAATTCCCGCTTGATCTTATCCATATAATCCTGCAATATGGTTCTCTCTTCGGCAGACAGATGCAAAGCCTCATTCGAGGCATAGGAGAAGAACGAATATTGCTTGATTTTCTGTCCGAGCGGGGTGCGGTTCAGAAAATCAGGATGGAACAGCAGACCTGTGGCAACCGGTGCCGGACCATCCTCCGTGCGGAGAATACCGACGGTCTGACCGGGAGCAAAACTTACAACCGTCTCGTCATCGAAATCGTAAGTCGTTTTGCCGTATTTTATTTTGCATCCGGTTGTATTTTTCAGAAACAGGGCATAGAACCCGAAGTGCATACAATGTGTTGGCTGATGCACCGTGTCATCAAAATGCACTATGCTCACCAGAGGATGACGTGTTTCAAAACCGAAATACCGGTTATATTTTTCTATGGTATCGGCCTCGTAGATTTCCATATCAAAGTTTCTTTTTGCAAAGTTAGCAAGAATCAATGGAAAGGCAATCGTCGGAACGCGGGTATGTGTAATTCAGGTATTGCTTGCCGTAATCTTGGTATGCTCTAACTGCCAGACAAATAGAATGATCTTACACTTCCGTAATCGGGGTATCTCCGTGCGTAAGATTGATCGCTATATTTAGGAAATCCGGTGGTAATTTTGCATCGAGAAAACAACACTGATATGACAGAAGCTGAATTTTTAGAATATGCCGCTTCGGGCGCAACAATCATCGCCGGTTCAGAGACCCACGAGGTTATGCACCGTATGAGCCAGAATGCTTTGCGACTTACATCGAAGTTGAACGGCAGCTATCATACTCCCGACGAGGTAAGAGATATAATGTCCGACTTGACTGGAAAGACGCTTGACAGCGGCTTCGGTATGTTCCCGCCGTTCTACACTGACTGCGGCAAGAATATCACCATAGGTAAAAACACCTTTATAAATATGGGTTGTTCATTTCAGGACTGGGGAGGCATAACCATAGGCGACGAATGTCTTATAGGACATAACTGCACCATCTGCACTGTAAACCATGATAAAAATCCCTTATCAAGAGGGAATATGACCTGCACCCCCGTCAAGATAGGCAATCGAGTATGGATTGGCGCGAATGTGACAATACTTCCGGGTGTGACAATCGGCGACGGCGCGATAATAGGAGCCGGTGCCATAGTCACAAAAGACATCAGCCCCGAAACAACGGCAGCAGGGATACCGGCTAAAGAAATCAACAAGATAATCCGATGAATAAAGCAATTCTAACAATGATGCTTGCCTCATTCATGACGGCGAATGTATCAGCAAACGAACCAACCACAATGAACGACAAAGACAACATTATCAAGGCTGAAAAGCTGATTCTGACAACGGAGTGGGACAAGACATTTCCCAAAAGCGAAAAAGTTAACCATAGCAAGGTTACTTTTGTCAACCGGTATGGAATAACCATTGCCGCAGACCTATATGTTCCGAATAACGTAAGCGGAAAGTTGCCCGCGATTGCTGTCAGTGGCCCATTCGGAGCTGTAAAGGAACAAGTGTCCGGACGATACGCACAGGAGATGGCCGAAAGAGGATTTCTTACTATCGCCTTCGATCCGTCATATACCGGCGAAAGCGGTGGCACACCCAGATATGTCGCTTCGCCCGACATCAATACCGAGGATTTCTGCGCAGCGGTGGATTTTCTGTCTGTGCAGGATCACGTTGACCCGGCGCGTATCGGCATCATCGGCATCTGCGGCTGGGGAGGTTTTGCCATCAATGCGGCAGCCAACGATACGCGTATCAAGGCAACCGTGGCCTCCACCATGTACGATATCAGCCGCTGTACGGCGAACGGTTATTTCGATGCTGCCGACAATGCGGACGCCCGTTATAAAATGCGTCAGGAGTTCAATGCCCAGCGTACGGAAGATTATCGCACCGGCACTTATCCCCGCACCGTGATGAATCCTAAGCCTGCCGGCGACGCACCACAGTTCATGAAAGATTATTATGACTATTACAAGACCGAACGAGGCTATCATCCCCGTTCCATCAACTCCGGTCTGGGATGGAACAAGACCTCCTCACTGGCTTTTGTCAATGCTCCTATACTTGCGTATGCCGATGAAATCCGCAGTGCCGTGCTACTCATTCATGGCGAAAAAGCCCACTCCCGTTATTTTAGCGAGGATGCCTTCAGGAAGCTGAAGGGTGACAACAAGGAACTGATGATTATTCCCGGAGCCGTGCATACGGATTTGTATGACCGGACGGACATTATTCCGTTCGACAAACTGGAGGAATTTTTCGATGAATACTTAAAATGAATTACAAACCGGGAGCAGAAGTACCGGGCTTATTCGGATGATTATGCCGAGGTGCAGCCTTTTATTGTAATGAAATTAAAAATACCTGCTGCCCCGATGATGGCGGCAGGTATTTTTTCCGGTGAGAAAATCCACAAAAATGGGTGGAGAATTTGCGAATACGCCGAAAGCTTACTATTTTTACAGCCCGGACGGAGTGAATCCGTTATTTGGGTATATTGTTGATTGTTTATGGAAAATTTTATTGTTTCGGCGCGAAAATACAGGCCTGCAAGTTTCGATACGGTGGTGGGGCAGTTGGCTATTACTTCCACTTTGCGGAATGCCATTGTGAACCATCAGTTGGCTCAGGCCTATCTGTTTACCGGTCCCAGAGGGGTCGGTAAGACGACTTGTGCCCGTATTTTTGCGAAAACGATCAATTGCCTGAATCTGCAGCCCAATGCAGAGCCTTGTAACGAATGCGAATCCTGTAAGGCTTTCAATGCCGGGCGTTCGTTGAATATTCACGAATTGGATGCCGCTTCCAATAACAGCGTGGACGATATCCGCGGATTGGTAGAGCAGGTGAGGATTTTGCCTCAGGTAGGGAAATACAGCGTATACATCATCGACGAAGTGCATATGCTCAGTACTTCGGCTTTCAATGCTTTCCTGAAGACATTGGAAGAGCCGCCTGCACATGCTATTTTTATTTTAGCTACCACAGAAAAACATAAAATATTACCCACGATATTGTCCCGTTGTCAGATCTATGATTTTAATCGGATGAAAGTGGGAGATACTGTCGAGCATCTGAAGTATATTTCGGCAAAGGAGGGGATTACAGCCGAGGAAGCCGCTTTGGACGTGATCGCTCAGAAAGCCGACGGAGCTATGCGTGATGCGCTCTCTATTTTCGATCAGGTGGTCAGTTTTTGTGGCAAAAACCTGACTTACGAAAAGGTCATCGAAAACCTGAACGTGCTCGATTACGATTATTATTTCCGTTTGACCGATTTGTTCAATGCCGGAAAAGTGGGGGAAGCCTTTTTACTTTTCAACGAGATCATCGGAAAAGGATTCGATGGCGGGAATCTGATTGCCGGCTTAGGAAAGCATTTCAGGGATGTATTGGTTTCTAAAGATCCGGCAACCGTCCAATTACTGGAGGTCAGTGCGGGAATAAAAGCACGCTATGCCAAACAGGCGGCGGATTGTCAGGTAGATTTTCTATACGAAGCTTTGAAGATCGTTGAACAATGTGAAATGCAATACAAAGTACGCATGGAAAAGCGGCTGTGCATCGAATTGGCATTGATCAAACTCTGCCAGATCAATGAGCTAAAAAAAAAAATCTGAGGGCTTCTGAGGTCGGTTTTCTCCTGAAAATAGAAGGTTTTGCGGGTAAATTTCAGACGGCAGCTAATGCTTCAGAAGGGGGACAGGCTGTCGCTACTCCTAAACCGGTCAGGCATTTTGCTGAAAATGACCGTCACCGCCCCGATGCTTCTTTTAAAATAAAGGATTCCCTGAGGCAAATCAGTCAAACCCAGCCTGTCGTCAAAGTGCAGAAAACAGAGGTGCAACAATTCAAAGTAGAAGCCCGTGATGTGATCGACGAAAGGAAGGTCGTGGCTGCCCTGGAGCGTTATATACAAGATCATCGTCCTGAACCGACGGTTGCCATAGCTCTCAAGACCCATCGGCCGGAGATCGACGGTGAAAATATTGTTTTAGCAGTAGATAACCAGTTGCAACAAGATAAGCTCGAAGCTTTAAAAATGCATCTCCGGAATGTACTGATGAAATTGTTGAACAATGGCTTTATCACCTTGTCATTTAAGTTATTCGACGATCAGAATTCGACAGAAGAAAAAAAATTATTCACTGCCGGAGAAAAATTCCGGCATTTTATAGAACTCAATCCCGTCGTTGCAGACCTGAAATCGATATTCGGGTTGGAGCTCGATTAAAAAAAGTAAAAGGCTTAACCTTTTACTTTCTATCTACGTCTCTGGAGTTGGCTTGGGCGGTAGGCATGATGACGATGTCGTTCAGGCAGACGTGGGCCGGACGGGTGATAGCGAAAATGATGGTCTCGGCAATATCCTCGTTGGTCAACGGAGTCATGCCCTGATATACTTTGTCGGCAGCCTCTTTATCTCCTTTGTAGCGCACGATGGAAAATTCGGTTTCTACCATTCCCGGGGCGATATTGGTTACTTTAATATGATGTTTCAGCATATCTGTCCGCATAGCCCTGGACAAGGCATCCACGGCATGTTTGGTTGCACAATACACGTTTCCTCCGGGATATACTTCTTTTCCGGCGATGGAGGCCAGATTCACGATGTGACCCGTATTCCGGGCGATCATCAGGGGGGCTACAGCACGGGTGATGTATAACAGGCCCTTTACATTGGTATCGATCATTCTTTCCCAATCGTCGAGGACACCCTCCTGGATGGGAGCGACTCCCACTGCCAAACCGGCATTATTGACCAATACAGAGATATCCCTCCATTTCCCCCCGAGATTTCGAATGGCTGTCTCGACTTCTCCGGACTGACGGATATCGAAGGCTAAGGGGAGTACATCGGCTCCTTTCTGGCGGATACTTTCAGCCAGTTCTTGTAAACGGTCGTTTCTCCGGCCTGTAATGATTACATCGAATCCGGCTTCCGCAGCTTTTAAAGCTGTTGCCTGGCCGATACCGGAAGTAGCTCCGGTGATTAATGCTATTTTATTCATCTTTATCGTATTGTAAAATGATTATCCGAATGATTCACAAACTTACAATTTTTAGCTTTAAAATCGGACAAGATTTGTTGAAAAGAATCAAAATAACTACTTTCGTTCCGTATGTTGAATAAAGCGTTCTATATAATCCTATTCCTATCCTTATCCTGTTGCGTGCAGGCCCAGAAAATAATGCGGAATACCAGTCTGTTGAATTATCAGCGGGGTGACCGGACCGTATTACATTTCGGTTTTAGCCTCGGGATCAATTATATGGACTATAAAGCCGTCTTGTCGGGAGCCAATGGATGGAGGGCGGAATCGGGCAAACTGGATGTCGGATTTCTGGTGGGTATTGTTTCTGAACTGAGATTAGGTGATGATTGGGGGCTGAGATTTTTGCCGGGACTGGAATTCGCTACCTGTTCGCTGGTGTATACGCAGGTGCCGGAGGTTGAAAATAACAAACAATATGCTTATAATGAGTCGGTTTATGTCTCTTTGCCGTTGATGTTGAAATACAAGGCCAAGCGGATTAATAATTTCCGTCCCTTTATTACTGCAGGAAGCAGTTATAAATTCGATTTTCAAAAACACGATAAGATCGATCCGGACAAGTCGGTTTATTTCCGAACCCGTAGAGGGGATGTTTTTCTGGAAATGGGAGCTGGTTCGGATTTTTACCTGCCTTATTTCAAATTTGGAATAGAGTTGCGTTTTTCATTGGGATTGACGGATGTATTGGTACATCGGCCTGATCCCAAAAATCCGGGATATGAGGATTATACACAATCTTTAAGTAAACTACGTGCCCGGATTTTCACGATTTGTTTTAATTTTGAATGATATTCAGCATTCTTATTTATCAGAGATATGTATACAGAAATTCAGATCAGAATAAAGCCAGAACAGGCAGGTGTGGAGGAAACATTGCGGCAAATCGCTGCCCGGGTTGCAGGAGTCGGTGCAGAACGGATCTGCCGGGTAGATATTGTCCGTAAGTCGATCGATGCCCGGCAAAAAGAAGTGATGTTCAACCTGGTCGCCGGACTTCATATCGACCGTATCGAGGAGAAAGAAAAGGTTTTCGTTCCGGCCTACCGGGATGTGTCCGACAGAGAAACGGTGGTCGTGGTCGGTGCAGGGCCTGCCGGTTTATTCGCAGCTTTGCGTTTGATCGAACGTGGTTTCCGTCCTTTGGTACTGGAAAGGGGAAAGGCTGTCGAAGACCGGAAAAAGGATCTGAATGGTTTATATAAGACCGGGATGGTAGATGAGGATTCTAATTTCGGTTTCGGGGAAGGAGGAGCCGGGACTTTTTCCGATGGAAAACTCTATACCCGTTCGAAGAAAAGGGGAGATGTACGCCGGGTTATGGAAATTTTGGTCTATCATGGAGCCAATCCTGCTATTCTGGTCGAAGCCCATCCGCATGTCGGAACCGACAAATTACCCGGAGTGATCGTCAATATCCGTAAAACTATTCAAAAACAGGGAGGAGAAATTCGTTTCGGTTGCCGGGTGACCGGTCTGATAATCCGTGAAAACAGTATACAGGGAGTGATTGCCGGAGGACAGGAAATTGCGAGCCGTCATGTCATATTAGCTACCGGCCATTCGGCCCGGGATATTTATCGGATGTTGCAAAGGCAGGCGGTA
>OGLM01004121.1_pt1 | contig 11063 bp, 9 predicted proteins | sample 1572531 | NCBI WGS metagenome assembly OGLM01 (sample SAMEA2581909, study PRJEB24529) | metagenome | biome: Human gut stool | place: China | collected 2011 | reverse complement strand
AAAAAGACAATTTCATTTCGAAAATTGCCTATATACAATAAAAAGCCTATGTCCTTACGAAAAGGTATAGGCTTTTGTCAACAATCTGAAAGGAGCTTTAAAGCTCCTTTTTCAATCATTATTAGTATTTTAATGCTTTATAGTAACGACGAATATCAATTGGATGGCGTCTGCAGTGTTCTAAATGAACATTTAATCTCATAAATGCTGAACGCATTACAATTGGTGATAAAACTCCACGGAATTCTTCATCAATACCTGGAAGAGCAAATTTTTTAGTATCAAACACTGTCACTTTAGCACTAACTCTATTAACAAATTTCTCAACACGATCCATTTCAGGACGAGTTTTATCTTCACCTTTAATTAAGATAACTGGAATATCTCTTTCAATTACTTCTAATGTACCGTGGAAGAAGTTAGCAGCTGAAATTGGACGTGTACGCATCCATTGCATTTCTTCCATAATGCACATACCATAGCAAACTGCCCAATCTTCAAGGTTACCAGATCCTACTAAATATGTAATTGGTTCATCACAGTATTTTTCAGCATAGTTTTTCATTTCTTCATCCGCATCTTTATAGATTTGAACAACTGCATCTGGTAAGTTTTTCATTTGAGAAGTTAACTTATCGTATGCAGCAAATTCACCCGCATTCTTCATAAAGCGAAGAACCACTGTATACCACCAATAGTATTCTCCACCAACGGTAGTAACTAAATGATCTACTTTCTTAGCTAATGGTGATTCTGGAACTTCAACATATCCAATTACACGCGCTCCAACTTCATGAGCTTTATCAACAGCTGCTTCTACTTCAATTGTATTTCCTGACAATGATGCGATAACTACAACTGAATTTTTTGTAAATTTCTTATTTCCTTCATATAAGAAATCTGTTGCATTCTCTAAATACAATGGTAATGAACATCCTAATTGTTTAGCTGTATGCATAATTTGTCCTGCATATAATAATGTTCCACCAATTCCAAATAAGAAAATATTATCATAACCTTCATCACAAATTTGATCTACTACCTTTTCTACCTCAGGAATCATATCAACACCATTTTGATGATCCTGTCTTACTTTTGCTTCGTCGAAATTTAACATTTTAATTTACCATCCTTTTCTATTTATCCTAAAATCCCGAATTGTGCACATACAATGCCTACAACAGCTGTACCAATAATCAACCATAAAACATTCACTTTCTTTTTCATTAATGAATAATATATTCCGGTTACAGCCAAAGGCAACATACCTGGCATAATTCCATTTAAAATGTCTTGAATCTTTGTTGCAGAATCTCCACTACCAATAGCCAATGGAGTCGTTACACTAACCAATTCATTTGTCATACCACCAATTACCATAACTCCAAGAATAGCAGCTGCTAGCATAAATTTTTTCATTAAACCAGATTGCTGAATCTTTGTTAAATAGTTAGCTCCTAATTCATAGCCTTTCATTGAACAGAAATAGCGTAATGCAAACGCTGGCACATTGAAAATCAATAAGAATAAGATTGGACCCAACACACTACCTTGCACAGCTAATGAAGTTCCGATACCGATTGCTAATACACGAAGAGTTCCTAACAATAATGAATCTCCAATTCCACTTAGAGGCCCCATCAGTGCAGCTTTAACAGCGTTGATACTTGATGTATCAAAATTTGGATCTTTTGCATTCATTTCTTCCATAGCAAGAACGATTCCACCCACAAATGGAGATACGTGTGATGTAATATTGAAAAACTCTAAATGTCTTTCAAGAGCTTCTGATAATCCTTTTTTATCATCCTTATAAATCTTTTCTAATCCTTTAGCCACCATGAATGCAAATCCCATATGCATTTGTCTTTCATAATGCCATGAAAATTCCATAGGTAACGAACGCCAAAACATTCTTTGTAAATCTTTTTTCGTGATTACATTTTCATTAGAAGTCGTCATCTTCATCTAATCCTCCTTGTGCTACTAAAGTATCTTCTTCACGGAAATTAATTTTAATAAACACTGTAATTACACCAATAATGGCAATACCAACAACCGGAATACCGAAGTATGCTGATAATACAAATCCCAAAAAGAAGAATGGTACTACATCTTTATTCATAATCATTTGTGCTAACATCGCAAATCCAATACCTGGAAGCATTCCACATGCAATACTTAAACCATTTGTGATAACTTCAGGGATTGCATTCACAATTGCTTGCATTTGTGTACTTCCTAGAGCAAATCCTAAGAAAGTTAATAAGAACAATACGAAGCATGTCAAGAATCCTGTGCATAAATGAATTGTACTGACTGCTTTTGCGTTTCCTTGAGCCGCATATTTATCTGCCAATTTACCAAACATAGGACGAACTAATGAGAACATTACATTATCAATAGATTGTGCTAATAAGGCGATTGGGAATGCCATAGTAAATGCAATTCCTGCACCCTTTCCAGTAGTAATTGCAAATGCTGTTCCTAAAACTCCACCAACAATTACGTTAGGTGGAATATATGCACCAACCGAATATTGTCCTAAGAAAGCTAACTCTAAAGTTGCACCAATTTTAATGCCTAGCTCAGGATCTCCTAAAACTAAGCCAACGAATGGACCTAAAACAATTGGTCGTTGAATTAAATTCGTACCCGTTGCTAAGTCACACTTACCAATGAAAGCTATACAGCCTAACAAAAATGCTTGTAATATCATATTTTTCTCCTCTTCTTTTTATAAAGCGCTTAATGCATCTAATGATTTATCTGTTGGAACCATTCGAATATCAACTTTAATCCCTTCAGAAACCATATCACGAATCATTTGTTCTTCTTCTTTAGTAACATTCATTGCCTTTGAAATATTACGAGTTTCAGAAGTTGACTTAGTTCCTCCCAAATTAATTTCTTTAATGTTACATGCTTCAGCAATCGTTTTAGCATCTCTAATAGATTCAACCACAATAAATAATTTGTATTTGTCTGTAACACCACTGTTGATCGCATTCACTGCATCTGCAATATTTTTAATTACTAATTTCACTCCAGCCGGTTTAGCTAGTTTTATTGACATTTTTCTTAAATCATCTTTCATAACTGCATCACTAGCTATTAAGATGCAATCCGCACTAAGTGTGGATGTCCAAGAAAAAGCCACTTGACCATGCAATAATCTGTGGTCTACTCTTAATAATTTGATCATTTTTTTCTCCTCCTATTAGAAATCTTCATCATCTTCATTTGTCATACCATTCATAACAGTTATTCCTTCTTTAGCCGATTCGATCAAATCGTTCGCATCTGCTAATTCAAGATTTTGACCCGAGCTTTTCATTACTGCATCTAATGCCAATCCCATGTTCATTCCTGAGAAGACCATTACATTATCTAATACTGCAAGTTTAGATAATGCTGTGTGAACACTTCCACCTTTAATATCACACAAGATTAAGATTTGTTCTTCACACTCTTTTGCTTCTTTCAAAACTTCTTGATAAAAATCTTCAGGATTTTGTCCAGGAAGCAAGCTATATGTTTCTACATTCTTAGCTAAATCTCCAACGATCATAGAAACTGAATCTTTCATTCCTTTAGATAATTCTCCATGTGAGGCAAATATTAACCTGCTCATCTATCTTACTCCTTTCTATTTACGTCATTCACTTATATACAAGCAAAAATTGTGCCATAGAAAATAATATAAAAAAATAAAGATGAGTTTTCTCATCTTTATTAGTTATTCTTCACATAATTATAAATATGAATCATTTCCTCTGTAGGAATATCTACACCATAGAAATCTTCCACTTGCTTAAATGCCTTTTTAACATAGTCCACAAAATCCTTGTGTTCATGTAAAAAATCCAAACTTGGATCATACTCTGCATTTCTAGAAACAACTAATCTTTCAATCAAACAACAAATATGCACATATAACCCAAAACAAGTACGATTACTGAAATGAACTCCAACATACTTTTGTAGAACATCAATCGCATTCGCAACCTGCTCTAACAGTTTTGTTGGATTTAATATCGTTAGTGCATTCATAATATTACTCAATGAGAAATTATGTAGAATATTTTTATCAAACAAAAACAGCTGTTCTTCATTCATATAATCTTTGAAGTATTGATTGAAATCTCCAAATGTGTCTTCAATAATTAAATCTTCAATACCCACAAATGGAATGTCCTCCATATTTGGATCTAACGTTCCAAGTACACATAAAACATCATATTCTTCAAACACATTGTTCTTTTTACCTAGTTCAATCAATTCCGAATAATTCAATGTCTTCACATCCAAATTGATCCCATCTGGAAAAGATTGCTCCAATATCGACTTTAATTTCTTGGCCGTACCCAATCCACTTGCACAAGAACATAGAATAACGGGTTGTTTTTGTTGATGCTTTTCAATATGATATGCAAAATTGACACGGAAAGCATCTATTGTTTGTTGCAGTATATTCTCCATCTCTACATTATTACGAATTCCATTTCCAATTTCTAGAGCGATTGGAGTACTCACATTGTTGATAATCCCAATATTCGCATTCTCTATATGCAAACCTTTATAAATATCTTCCAAACTACCCATATCTACTAATAAATACAATTCTTTAACCTTGCCAATACGATCCAAATACCAATTCAGTTTCTCAATCATCGTAGCTGTATCAATATATAAAGGCATATCTAGCGCATCAAAAATATATTGACCTAAGAAACGATTGGCGGCATCCGCAATACTTGAAGCTGTAGAAAAGCCATGCGATAGAACAACAGCTGCTTTTTGATAAAGCCTTGAATCTTTTTGTACATTATAAACATAGAAGATAAACGTACAAATAATGATGGAATACATGTCCATTTCTAGATAGGACTTTAAATACGTACAAATTTCTAAAGATACATTCGTCGCTCTAAAAAATTCTTCCTGCAACAATTGATATAAATCATCACATTCTTCTTCATGTTTTAAAAACCAGCTTCTTAAATCATGATATTCATGATGAATCTCATCTAAATAAGATGCGATAGCTAACGTTTCATTATTTGTGATTTTTAATCCATACCGCGATTCAATCAAGTTAAAGATATGCTGCACACCACGATTATAATAATCTACCTGACTTGATTCGTTCTTTCTAAAGATCAAGTTATCAAAATACTTTTGAACATAATTCTTTTCTTTTGCCATAAAATCCGACAAACTTGTATGTCCCTCTTTATATTTTCGATAACACGTCAACAAGCTATCATTTAATTGAAGAATTTCTTTTGTACCATTATAGTACCCTTGCAAATCATCCACATATATATATTCATCATTGTCTAAAGCCATTTTTTGATTCGCATAAACCTGCTGTAACAGATCTTTAGGCAAACTGTCCAAATGAATCACTAATTCGTCATTGACCTTATCAAATAAAGAATTGATACAACAAGACTGCACACTACTCTTTAATTGACCAATGTTACCTGGCATCTTACTTTGTAACAGCGCATTATACACTTTGCTACTCATCTTGATCTGACAATCTAAACGTTTTTCTTCCTGACTAAAAATGTTATATAACAACTCAATACGCTCTTGCGCACCTCTTTGTTCAAGACTAGGAATGGTGATTGTCATTGGAATACGTCGCATTAATGTTTTTAACAAAACTTTATCCGGATTTTCTGTAGTTGCAAATACAATACGAACATTAGACTTATACCACTTTTCATTATCACCCACACGGTGGTAAATACCTTGATCCATAAACAAGAACAACTTTTCCTGGCATTCAGCCTTTAGTTCGTGGACCTCATCCAAAAATAAAACACCATTATCGGCTAACGCAATCAGACCTTCATTGTCTTTTTCAGCTCCTGTAAAAGCACCTTTAACATGACCAAATAAGTTGGCCGTTAATAATTCAGGGTTGTTGGCATATTCACTACAATTGACCTGTACAAATTGTCCATCTTTTGAAATGACACCCTGATTTTTTGCCCACTCATACGTCAACTTTGCAATTAAAGACTTACCTGTTCCTGTAGGCCCATAAAGTAACATAGGTAAACCATTAGGAGGATATGAAATGGTAGCTTTACATTGTTTAACCGTTTGAGCCAAAGAATGATTCATGCCCACTAGTTTTTCAAAATCCTTCTTTTCCTGATTTGACAATAAATCATCTATACTCGCATATAAACTATTTTTAAAAGGAATTCCCTTTTCTTTCAAATATTCAACCGAAATGAAACAAAACGGTTTTGATTCAATGCGAATCAATTTATTTTCTTTTACTAATTTATTTAATACAACAGACACCTGCGAACGACTGATTTTTAAATTTTCACTGATCAATGCAACTGTTGTTTGATCAAAATCACTATTATTACAACATACCAAAATATACGCCAATATTTTTTCTATCATGTTACCCCTCCACTTTTTTTGAATTATTATACCATAATATGGTATAACATATATACATATGAAACAAGATTTGATTTATACACACACCTACAAACAGACATTGCATATGACAACAGGTTTAAAGTCCCATCTTGAAATATTAAGTAAAGATCGACAGACTTTATCCGATCTTTTATATAATGTCAGTCAAAACAATCCCTTTTTAGAATACACTCCCAGTCAAGATATCCAACAATATCTTGAAGCCGGCATATCCAATAAACCGAGTCTAAAGGATGAACTTTATTTGCAGCTGCATACAAGCACCAAAAAATATAATGAACCCATTGCCAATTATATTATTGAATCCTTAGATAGTCATGGCTTCTTTGATCAAGATATTCAAACTGTTCTATCGGACTTAAAATGCACTAAAACCCAATTTGAAGAAACACTCTCTTTCATTCAAACCTTTGAACCTATTGGTGTGGCTGCTAAAAACAGTATTGATTCTTTAATGATTCAATTAAAAACAAAAAACTATACAGTCGCATACACGATTCTAAAAGATTATTCAACAGAACTTGAAGAAAAAGATTTCTACACGATTTCAGAATCCCTAGATATATCTTACGAAGCTGTATTTGATGAATTAGCTCACATGCAAGAGTGCAATCCATTTCCTTGCAGTGAATATGATACGGAAAGTACAACAAATCTAACTCTACCTGAATTCACAATTGAAATTGATGAAGATCAATTAAAAATTATCCCCAAAGAAATGGGAAATCTAACAATTCATTCTGAAGAAGTTAAATTGTCAAAAGAAGCTAAAAAATATTTAAATGAAGCTAAGTTCTATATAGATAGTATCAACCGTCGAAATAAAACCATTCTTTTACTCGCAAATATCTTAATTACCTATCAAAAAAATTATTTTCTATTTCAAGATGATTTAAAAGAATGCACACTTAAAGAAATTGCTGAAGAATCGGGCTATTCAATTTCAACAGTCTCTCGAACTTTAAGTGATAAATATTATGAATTTAATAATCATATGTATCCTGTGAAAGATTTATTTATTTCAAAGACACACAAAGGAAGCAGTAAAGACTCGATTCAAAAGGCCATTCAATTATTGATTGAAGTGGAAGATTCAGAAAATCCTCTACAAGATGAAGAAATTGTAGAAGAACTTAAAAATATGGAACTCTACGCATCCAGAAGAACCATATCAAAATATCGAAAGGAATTAAATATTCCCAATTCAAAACAAAGAAAAAAGGCGAGACTCTACTAAATCTCGCCCCTTACCTTGTTTTCTACAAACTTTTTAAATAGTCTTCAACATTTGAATACTGAATAGTATCCATTTCTGTATTTTCTCCACGATAAATCAATAACATGAAAAAGAGGCAACATTACATTACTTCTATAGCTTCACATACAAATTTTTCAACTTACCATTTTATTATACCCTTTATACCCATTACCCATTTTATAGGGGGTATAAAAAAGAGACGATTAATAAATATCGCCTCTTACTAGTTTTTTTGAATATATATGATAATACCCCATCAATAGTGCTGCATTTACGATCCATGTCAATGGCCAACCTAAGAATACAGTAATTAATTCTGAACTAAATTGTGTTGCCACAAATAAATAGACTTGTCTTAAAATAACGAAACATAAAATCATTGAATACATAGGTATAAACCAACACCCCTTAGGGCACCTGCAGTAATATGGGATAAAGGAAGGAAGATATAGCCTGGCGCAAAGACAGAAATCATAGTCACACCAGCTACAATCACATCTTTATCTTGTGAGAATAGACCAACTAAGAATTCTCCATTTGTATAAATCAAGAAAGCTCCTAATGCGATGATTATTTCACACATCAATAATGTTGTATATAAGCCTTTTCTTACACGCTTATAGTTTTGAGCTCCATAGTTCTGCCCCACAAACGTTGTGATAGCCATCGAGAAGCTTTGAATTGGAAGCTGCAAGAAACCATCTAGTTTTGTAGTTGTACTATATCCTGCAACAGCTGCCGATCCAAATTTAGAAATATACGATTGAACAATCACATTGGAAAAAGAAACAATACTATTTTGTAGGGCTGCCGGTATTCCAATCGAAATAATCCTTGATAGAATGGGCTTTGAAAAACGAATCTTAGAAATATATACCTTATACTCTTTATCTGTATGCATCAATTCATGCATGACTAGAATGGCAGAAACAAGCTGTGCAAGTGTTGTCGCAATACCAACACCGGCAACACCTAAATGAAAGTAGATCACAAACACAAAGTCTAATACAATATTGACTAAACTCGATACGACTAAGTAAATCAACGGATTTTTACTATCGCCCAAAGCTCTTAAAATTCCGGCTCCCATATTATAAATTAATGAAAAGGACACACCCGCAAAATAAATTTGAAGATAGATCACGGCCAAAGGTAAAACTTCTTTAGGAGAACCAATCATAACTAAAATGGGTTTAGAAAGGGCAATACCCAATATTGTGAATAAGACACATAAAACTAAAGTTAAAGCTAAAGATGTATGAATGGAATCCTGCATCTTTTTTGTTTCTTTGGCTCCAAAATATTGTGCAATCACAACACCAGCACCCGTTGATAATCCCATAAAGAATCCAACTAACATATTAATGATGGAAGTCGATTGTCCTACGGCGGCCAGGGCATGTGAACTGACAAAGTTTCCTACCACATACGAATCGACCGTATTGTATAATTGTTGAAATAAATTTCCAACCAATAATGGTAAAGAAAATATCAATATTGATTTCCATATACTTCCCTTTAATAAATCTGTACTTTCCAACGCCTTCACCCTTCCCAAAAGAAAATGCAGAATTCCATATTGGTCTTCTACATAATGTAAAATAATTTTAACTCTTTTCTGAAAAAATTGAAAGCTTATCCTAAAATTACATCCAATACCATCATCACACAAAATCCAAACAAGAAAGAAATTGTTGGAAGATTCGAATGTTTTCCTTGAGCCATTTCAGGAACAAGTTCTTCAATCACCACAAACAACATGGCTCCTGCCGCAAAACTTAAACAAAACGGTAAACATTGTAAGATCCAATTTGAAAACAAAATTGTGAAAAAACCAAATATAGGTTCTACAATACCCGATAAGGAACCTATCAAAAATGCCTTATGTTTTGAAAAGCCATTGCTCTTTAAGGGTAAAGATAAAATAGCGCCTTCCGGAAAATTTTGTATCGCAATTCCAATGGGTAAAGCTAAAGCCGCATATATACTTCCTGTTTGAATCGCTTGTGCTAGTACTATACCAACAGCCATTCCTTCTGGAATATTATGCAAAGTTACCGCAAATACTAGCTTTGTCGTTTTCTTAAAATGCGATTCTTTTCCCTCTTCATCATTTGTTCCAGGATGCATATGAGGAACAATACAATCTAAGAAAAGAAGTAATAAAGCTCCTAAGAATATGCCAAGTACAATAATCAAAATATTCTTTTCTTGTTCCATCGCTGGAATCAATAAAGACCAAATACTAGCAGCCACCATGACACCAGAGGCAATACCTGAAAAGCATCTAGATAAAAGTTCATTCTTTTTATTTTTGATAAAGTACACAATGGCTGAGCCTAAAGTAGTACCAAAAAAAGGAATTAGTAATCCTAACCACATAATCATCACCATAGTCAGTTTAAACTAATTCCTTTATATACGTCAATTCAAACGCAAATTATATGCAAATCCATGATGCTCAATATAATCCTCTAAGATCCATCCTTTATCATGAATTTCTTTAGCGGCTTCTTTTCCTACATATCTAAAGTGCCATGGCTCATTTGTAGCGCCTGTTCTATCACCAGCGTTTTCTGGAAAACGCAAAATAAATCCATATTTATAGGCATTTTCTTCGACCCAATTATAGTCTGGTGTTTCACCAAATGTCCCATACGTTCCATCCATTACACTTTGACTTGTTAGATCCACACTCAATCCGCATTGGTGTTCACTTGATCCTGGAATCGAAACTAAACTTGCCGCATAAGCCGCATCATACATCGCAAAATATTCATTATAAACAGCTAATTGCGTTTTATAAGAACGATACGAACTCTTAATCGCAATACTATACCCTTGTTTCAAGCCATCCTTATACATATTTTCAAGTGCAGTTGCCGCGCAATCTCTTAATTGCCCCACTTCACTTTCATAAGGAATATTTACATCTCTTAAATCACTTGGTACATAATCACTTGGAACACTAAAACCATTCTTAATTAAAACCAACATATTTGAAGGATCCTCAATGGTATATGTACGATCATCACGCTTACTTGAATCAATGCCTGGATAAGAAACGGTTAATACAGCTTTTAATGGTTTGAATCCAGAATCTACATATTCCTTGATATCTTTGATTTGTGCCCCTTTAATTGCCAAATATTTCTTTGCCTTTTTATAAGGTACGCTAGCCGAGATCAATGTATCCAAATTTGAAATGGTATATAGATCTGAATTTTTAAACAATACATCTTTTGTATATCCTAAATAATTCAAATCTTCCATTCTTTCATAGTAAGAATCAATATAATAAACAACTTTCTTCACACTCTTTTTTGAA
>OGLM01004119.1_pt1 | contig 11065 bp, 9 predicted proteins | sample 1572531 | NCBI WGS metagenome assembly OGLM01 (sample SAMEA2581909, study PRJEB24529) | metagenome | biome: Human gut stool | place: China | collected 2011 | reverse complement strand
TAGGTAAGGATCAGATTGCAGTTTTTCATATTAATGACAGCAAGAATCCACAGGGAGCACATAAAGACCGTCATGAAAATATTGGATTTGGAGAGATTGGATATGATCGCCTTCGAAATATTGTATACAATAAAGACTTTGAAGCCGTTCCTAAAATATTAGAGACACCATATATACCAAATCCAGAAACAAAAAAGAGGGCATTTGCTCCGTATAAATATGAAATTGCGATGTTGAGAGAAGGCGCATTTCATGAAGATTTAAAAGAAAAAATTTTGGAGGGCAATAAATGAGTAAACTGACTGTAACATATATTAAACATAGCGGATTTCTTATAGAGACGGCAAATAGTTATTTATTGTTTGATTATTGGCAGGGAAAACTTCCAGAATTACAGTATGATAAAGAACTTTATATTTTTTCAAGTCATGCACATCATGACCATTATACAAAAGATATTTTTACGAATTGTTCCGCCAGCAGAAGCATGTTCTTTCTAAAGAAGAGGAAGCGATTCTTGCTGATGTGTCCGATATGTCTGCCGATGTATCCAATATTTTTTCTATGTTTAATAATGCAGATATTACCTTTCAGCCGGTAAAAGATGAAAATGGAAATGTTTGTGGTGTTCAAGTTGCGAAAATGGAACTTGGAGAAATGGATGAATCAGGAAGAGCAAGCTGCCATGAAGTAAAAGATTCACTGTTCACAATGGATTGCGATCTAGTTGCGATGGCTATTGGTCAAAAAGTTGATTTCACACCATTAAATAACGATTTAAAGACAACCGATACACATGCATCTTCATTAGAGAATGTATACATTATTGGAGATGCCTTTACAGGACCAAAAACAATTGGTAGTGCTGTAATGGAAGGTAAAAAGATTGCCAAAGAAATCATAGGAGCGAAATAATCGTTCCTTTTTTTGTGTTTTAATCATTGAACCTTTACAAGCAGCAAGCATACGTCTACTTCTAGGAATGGATTTATCATTGCACTTTAATGACAATCCCAGAGTGCGTATAAGACATTAAAAGGTGGTAGGCATGAACAATTACGAATTGTTAGTCCTAATTGTATCTGTATAAGGCATTTACACAACTCTAATTGGCTTTGTGATTCAGCTTTTGGTTGAATTAATCAAACGAAAATGAATAAACAAAATAAAAACTACCTACGCCAACTCTACCAAAGTTTGTAGGTAGTTTTTACTACAACTATTCCCAGAAACATATTTGTATGTTCCTTTTTGCATGTCTATTATATCACAAACGCTTTTCAAATCCACCATCAATTTCTTGATCTTCGCTAATTGTTACGAATGCTTTTGGATCAATTTCATTGACTATTTTTTTGAAGTTACGAATCTCATATTTATTGACAGCACAAAATAAAATATACTGTTCCGTATCTGTATACGCACCTTTACCCATCCAATACGTTACACCACGACCGGTTCTTTCCATAATCACATTCTTCATATTTTCTTTCTTTGTGAAAATCAATACGGTCATGTTGATATTTTGATAGTGGATACGATCACTAATAAAATAAAGTATAGCTACAAAAATAATAGAATAGAGCGATGTCTGTAAATCAAAAATAAAGGCACAAATTGTAAATAAGATTGAATTAATAATAATCGATAGCTTGCCTACAGAAAAGCCTGGTTTTGTCTTCGATAAACAAACGCCTGCAATATCCATACCTCCACAACATCCACTACTTTGTAAGGCAAGTCCTACTCCAATGCCACACATCAAAGCTCCAAAAATACAATTTGAAAGCATGTCTGGCATAATCACAATAGATTGTTTTGGCAAAATAGATAGAGTAATGGTTTGCACCACTAAACTAATGACGGTCTTTATACAAAATTCTTTATTCATAATTTTAAAGCCCATAATGAACAAAGGAATATTGATCATAAAGTTAATGATGCCCACCAAATTCATATGTCCAAGACTTGGCACCATCTTTACAATAAAATACTCAATAATCTGTGCAATTCCAATGGCACCACCAAAGTTGATTCCATTAGGTGTCACAAACAAATAAATCCCTAACGAAAGTAAGATACTTCCTATAATTAACTCAATATACTTTTCAACCTTTTCTCTCATTTTTTACCCCAACCTAATCTACATACATAGCTAAGTATAATGGAAGAGTTATTTTTTTACCATCAATTCCGCAATTTCCGTTCACAAATTTATATCCATAAGGAATATCTTCATTCTTCAACAATTGACCCATTGATTGCGAACGATTATTTCCTGCCTTTACTTCAACTGGAATTACTTTTGCGTTTTGTTCAATCAAAAATTCTATTTCTAGATTTTTATTTTGGTAATAGTGAAGCGAATGTGGAACATCCCGCAAACGCAAATGCCATACACATGGTCACTACACTTCATTTTACAATTATTTTTCCTCCAAATATTTGTGTACGACCCATTATGTATCATTTTCATGTTATTTCGAGCATTTTGTAAATATTTTCATTCGTTGTTAGCATCAGTTAATGCCACACTTTATATAAAGCGTTTTTTTAATTTGTAAGTGATTATTTTATTTTCAGAAAGCACTTGCATTTGTTGTTTGTTTAGAGCATAATACTATGTAAATTGAGAAAAGGAGTATTTTTATGAGTAAAATTTTTGTACACGCTAAAACAATGATAGATGGTGTGAGCGATGCACCTAAATTTGATCAATTGATCACTTGTGAAGACGGAAAAATCACAGCCATTGAACCTTATCATATAATCAATGAAGATGTAGTCGAGGCAAACGTTGTAACGCCAGGCTTTTTTAATTGTCACGTTCATATTATGGAACCTGTTGGTTTTGGAACGGATAAAGAATTTACTTTTATTGAAAAAACATTCTATACACAAAAACACTTAGAGGATTATATCAATAGTGGCGTTACTTTTATTCGTGTTGTAGGAACCGAAAACGATTATGATATGGATGTTCGTGATTGTGTGGATGCAGGCCTTGTTAAAGGACCACACATGTTATGTGCTGGACGTTGCATCTGTATGACAGGAGGCCATGGCTGGCAAGGTGGTATTGAAGCCGATGGTGTCGATGAATGTAGAAAAGCGGCTAGAACTCTACTTAAAAATGGTGTTGATTTAATTAAAGTTATGGCAACAGGTGGCGTTATGACAAAAGGTGTAGAACCTGGAAGTGCTCAATTAACACAAGAAGAAATGGCAGCCATTATTGAAGAGGCTCATAAAGCAGGAAGAAAAACGGCTACTCACGCACAAGGAACACAAGGAATTAAAAATGCATTATACGCCGGTATTGATTCCATTGAACATGGAATTTTCTTAGATCAAGAATGCATTGATTACATGAAAGAACACGGTACATATTTGGTTCCTACATTAGTTGCCCCTCAATGCATCGTTGAAAAAGGTGTAGAAGCTGGTATTGCCGATTACATGGTCAAAAAAGCTATTTATGTTAAAGATGCTCATGTTGAAAACTTTAAAAAAGCTTATGCACAAGGCGTTAAAATTGCTTTGGGTACAGATGGCGGAACTCCATTCAACTACCACAACAACACAGCCTATGAATTTGAATTAATGGAAAAATACGGTGTAGATCGTATGGATATTTTAAAAATTGCGACACACAATTCAGCAGACTGCTTAGGTGTTTTAGATGATTATGGAACACTTGAGGTTGGCAAAAATGCAGATTTAGTTTGTTTAAAAGAAAATCCTTTGGATGCAATTTCAAACGTTCGAAAGATTGATAAAGTCATTAAAGATGGTGCTGTTGTAGTTAAAAAATAATCATATTTACTTTGTTTAGGGATGATTCGATTCATCCCTTTTTTTTCAATAGAAAAGGGCCATATCCACTATGACCCAACACTATCTTTTATTTGATAATACAAATGACAAATTGCCATGACAGGATGATACACTAACATTCTAGGCCCTGAAAAGCGCATCACTTTGCGAATCTGCTCTCTTTTATCTTTCATGTAACAATGCACTTTGCATTGCGAACAAAACGTCTTTGTTTCCATGAACGGACATTTTTCAATACGCATTCTTGCGTATTCATACAAAGCCAAACATTCTGGACACAATTCTTTTTCTTTATGATTTTTTCTACAATACAAATGAATCATTTCGTACACTGTACGCATTTCTTTTTCACGTTTATTCATTAGCTAACTCGATTCGATTCCATATGAATCACACGATCACAATGTGCAAGTGTCGATTCTCGATGTGATACAAAAACAATCGTTTTATCCTTTCTTGATTTATAAATAGATTTCAAAATGATTCCTTCATTTAAACTATCCAAATTACTAGTAGGTTCATCCAATAACACAAGTTTAGAATCATGTAAAAACATACGCGCCAGACCAATCCTTTGTCTTTCTCCACCCGATAAAGAGCTTCCAAGCTCCTCAACCAATGTTTTATATCCATTTGGCAAAGATTGAATATACTCATGAATATTTGCTTTTTTACAAGCCAATTGAATCTCTTCGATTGTCGCATCTTGCTTAGCAACTCTTAAATTATTTTCAATCGTATCATGGAAAAGAATCGTTTCCTGTGTTACATAACCTTCATTTTTTCTTAAATTTGAAGTATTTAAATTCTTAATATCAATCCCATCCACTAAAATATTTCCGCCTGAAACATCCCAAAAACGCATCAACAATTTTAATAAAGTACTCTTTCCGCTGCCACTCTTGCCTTGAATTCCAATCACTTCATTTTTTTGGATATTTAAATTCATATCCTTTAAGATTTGTTCTTTATCATACGCAAAGTCTACATGTATCATATCCATACTGTTAAATTGAGCTTCATCTCCATTCGTCACTTCTTCAACCATAGGTATTTCATCCAAAAGAGAAATAACTCTTTGTCCAGCTCCAATCGTTTGCGATAATGTAGATCCTAAATTTGCAAGTGCAATAACAGGTCCAAAAGAAGAAATTTGAAGAACACTCGATACAATCATGGATTCCATTGAACTATTCAAAAATACATGAATCAAACATAAACCTAATGATAATAAGACCACGCATGCGTTCGTTAATGAAATTGTCTTTGCCTGAAAATGTTTCAGTTCCTTTTCGTGTTTTGCCAATAAAGCTGTTTGATGATTTAAACCCGACAAGCGACGATCCGTATCCATATACTGCATACTTTCCTTTAAGCCACGCATACTCTCTAATACATAACTATTTAAATTGCCAGCTTCTTTTCGATATTCTATCCCAATATGTCTTGATTGTTTTGAAATATAAATTGGTAAAACTATACCCACTAAAACATAGGCTAAAAGCGAATAGATTCCATAGACCCAGCCATATTGCATTTGGATAATGATACAAACGAAGCTTGTGACAAGCGCAATACAAATAGGAGAAATGGTATGTGCATAAAACACTTCCAACAATTCAATATCGGAAGTAATCAAAGAAATTAAGTTTCCCTTATCTTTAACTTCAAGCTTAGCAGGACACAATCTTCTTAATGCCCCAAACACCTGATCACGAATTCGAGCTAGTAATTTAAACGCAATATAATGATTACATGCCTGCTCTGCATAACGTAAGATTCCTCTTAAAAGGGCACACACAAACAACAAGATCACAATCGTATGAAAACTAAACGTAGGATCCTTCACCAATGCCATACTTGATAGAACAGGGATAGAGATAGCACATAAAAAGCCGGCCATACCCATTAAAATGGCACAAATCATAAATCCTGTTAAAGGAAATACAAGTTTGACTAAACGCGAAAATATTTGAATTGTACTCATACTAGGCACCATATCTTTCTAGTTCTTCTTGCATATTAAACAACTCACAATAAACTCCGTTTTGGTGAATCAGCTCTTCATGACTTCCACTCTCTACAATATTTCCATCTTTCAAACAATAAATTTGATTTGCTCTTTTAAGATTTGCCAGACGATGCGAGATACAAAGCACGAGTTTCTCTTTTGACAACTCATATAAAACTTCCATTATTTTATTTTCACTCTCCACATCAATATTACTAGTAGCTTCATCCATAATATAGATTGGCGAATCCTTTAATAAAGCTCTAGCCAAAACTAAACGTTGTCTTTGCCCTCCAGACAAATTTTTACCACCCTCTAATACACGCATATTAAGTCCGCCTTGTTCATTCACAAAATCAAGGATACCTACCCTATCTAAAACGGCATTCATCTCTTTTTCTGATACTTCTTTAGCCATAACCAAATTATCTCTAAGACTACCACTAAATAAGTAGCTTTCTAAAGAAACTGACGTTATATATGGATAGATATTTATATCTTTGATTTCATGGCCAGATAACTTTAATTCACCACTATAATTTGTATATTGTCCCATCAATAAAGAGGCAATTGTACTCTTTCCACTACCACTCTCTCCTACAAAACCAATCATTCCTTTAAATGCTTTAAAGTGTATACCATGTAAAACTTCCTTATCGGTATATCCAAAGTGTAGATTTTGAGCAGAAATTGAATATGAATCTAATTTTACATTTTGTTTTTCTTGAATATCTTTTTCTAATATTGCAAACAACTTATCACTTGCCGCCATACCATTCATCGCAATATGAAAATAAGACCCCAATTGGCGCATAGGAATAAAGAATTCTGCTGAAATCAAAATAATAAATAATGTTTGAAATAAATCTTGCGAGCTCGTTAACGCAAAGACAATGCCCAATGCACTTCCTCCATAGGCAACTAGATCCATGACAGTAATGGAATTTAACTGCATTGTCAAAACGCGCATTGTGATCTTACGAAAATTTTCACTTTCCACATTCATCTTCTTATGATAATAACCATCTGCTTCATATATTTTAAGTGTAGTCAATCCTTGAAGATTTTCTAGAAAACTATCCCCTAATTTTGTGTATTGCCCCCAATAACGATTTAATAATCTTTTCGCAAACTTTTGTACAAACACAATCGACATTGGAATTAACGGAACACAAACTAGTAAAACCAAAGCGGCCTTAAAATTCATAAAAGGAATGACAATAAATAAAGTCATTGGTGCAATTAAAGAATAAAAGAATTGCGGAATATAACTGGCAAAATATGTTTCTAATTGTTCGATTCCTTCAGTTGATAATTGTACAATTTCAGCTGTACTCCACTCATTTGTGTAACTGTTCCCTATCTTAGAAAGTTTCTTATATAAACGACTCCGTAATGTTTCCTTTACTATATGACTAGACTCATACGACATCTCAATCGCTTTTTGATTCACAATATAACGAAGAATTAAACATATAAAAAGGATTCCAACCAATGAAATACTTCTATGTCTTGTGATAATCCAACACAAACATGCCGTTGACAATACGTTACAAACAAGTCCTATCCATTGATACAGCACATTTTTTTTAATAAACGGAATACTTTCTCTTACCGAAAACAATAATTTTTTATTGATCATAATCCACCTCAGTTAGTTGAAACAAATTGAGTTTACAATAGCTAACTATAGATGTCAAACAAAAGTATCATAAAACTAACTGCAGCGAATAAAAAAACAACTAGATTTCTCTAGTCGTTTATTTCAGATACTTTGATTGTTTTAATAACAGGCTGTTTACTTTCAGCAATCGTACCATTATCATCCATTGGATCTGCATCTTCACAAATTTTGTCTACAATCTTCATTCCTTTAGTAACATGTCCAAAAGCTGCATATTGGCCGTCTAATGAATCATTGTCTTCTTGCATAATGAAGAATTGTGAACTGGCTGAATCATAATCTGAACTTCTTGCCATCGAAATCACACCACGCTTATGCTTAATATTATTTTTTACACCATTATCCTTAAATTCACCCTTGATTGTCTTATCCGAGCCTCCTGTACCATTCGCATTAGGATCTCCCCCCTGAATCATAAAACCTTTCATGATACGATGGAATGTCAATCCATCATAGAACCCGGATTGGGCAAGGTCTACAAAGTTTTGTACAGTAATTGGAGCTGTTTTCCCATCCAACTTTAATGTAATTGTTCCATAGTCCTTCACTTCAATTTTTGCGATATAATTCTTCGTCTCTTTTTGACACCCAAATAAAGATATGCATAGAACAAACGAACATAGAATCGTTAATAGTTTTTTCATCATTTTCCACCTCTTCCTTATTATTCTATCAACCCAAGCGAAAAAGAGCAAAAATTGATGATTTCTGCTCTATACTTAACTTTATCTTTAACGATTTGACTTTTTGATCCACTCTTTTGTACTCATAAGCTTATCTGGGAATGTTTTAAAATCTTTTAATTTCCAAGTCCAGTTTTTATTCGACACAGTTCCTGGTGTATTGATTCGTGCCTCTTCTTTAAATCCACAAATATCCCAGATTGGCAATATGACAGTATCTGCATCCGTGTCTAGAGCATATTGACAAAGCATTTCATTAAAAGAACGACTTGAATATCCCTGATTTTTAAAGAATCGACGCAAACTAATACGCTTATTTGAATCATATGTATGATAATCTTCATTACATGTCGCATTATCATGTGTACCTGTATATAACACAGAATTTTTCTTTGCCTTTTTCTTTAATTGCTTAGTTTCCATTCTAAACAATAAAACATCCATGCCAGGTATACCATAATCATCTTCAAGTTCAATCACTTCTGGACGAATCAACCCTAAATCTTCAGCCACCAAAACAATATCTGGACACGCTTTTAAAATCGCATCCATCAATTTATGAGCTGGTCCTAAGATCCATTTTCCTTCAATAGCTGTTGGACAAGATTCTGGTATCTTCCAATATGTATCAAAAGCTCTAAAATGATCAATTCTTACCATGTCATAACAACGGTTCATCCAACTCATACGATTGCACCAAAAAAGATATCCATTCTCTTCTTGCGCATCAAAATCATAGATTGGCATACCCCAACGTTGCCCTGTTTCACTAAAATAATCCGGAGGACAGCCAGCAATAAATTCTGGTTTTCCTTCTTCATCTAATAAGAAAGCCTCACGATTACACCACACATCTGCACTATCTAAATCTACATAGAAAGGCATATCCCCCATAATTTTCAGATTTCTTGCATGTGCATACATCTGAATCTCATCTAATTGTTTATAAAATATAAACTGTAAAAACTGGATATACAAAATTTCATTCTGATAGTCATTTAAATCGATATCACGATTTTTTGGCCAATTTTTATATTCATCTTCCCATTCAAACCATGGAGCCCCATTGTAAAAACTCTTAAACAACGAGTAAGCAGACCATTCTTCTAACCAGAATGCATCGCGTTTAAACGCCTCAAAATCTTCTTTGAATGAATCAAATTCTTTTTTAAAAACTTTAAAGGCCTTTTGAAAATAAGGTTCCTTAAATTCACGAATCTTATCATATTCAATAAAGTCTTTAAACTTATTACAATTCACAATTGAACTTTGTGTCAATAATCCCATTTCACACAAACGATCCAAGTTAATATAAATAGGATCTCCCGCAAAACTAGAATAAGTTTGATATGGAGAATGAGTGGGACCAGTCATTTGTAGCGGCAATATTTGCCATATACTGTAACCCGCATCCGCAATAATATCAATCATTCGAATTGTTTTTTGCCCTAAATCACCAATCCCTTGATTTGCAGGGATAGAGAAAACAGGACATAAAATTCCTGCACTTCTATTCATTTTCGCACCTTATGTAATCCCTTTCATTACAACTATTTTATCACAATTTATAAGAAAAAGGCTATATATTTCAAAAATATATTGCCTTAATCCATCGAAAACAAATCTTTTAGCTCTTCCTTAGATAATGTTGATATTCCACCATTCGAATTTTCAACAAATAAATCACTCATTTCTTTTTTGCGCTTTTGCATTTCATAAATCTTTTCCTCAATCGTATTCTTCATCAACAACTGATAAACAAGAACATTCTTCGTCTGTCCAATACGATATGCACGGTCTGTCGCTTGATTTTGTGCACTTACATTCCACCAAGGATCAAAATGAATAACGGCCTGCGCCTTTGTTAGATTCAAACCTGTTCCGCCTGCCTTTAAAGAAATCAAGAATACATTGGAATCATCATTTTGAAAAGCATCTACTTCTTCTTTACGCTTCTTTTTATCTACCGCACCCGTAATCATATGATATTTGATGCCTCGTCGATCAAATTCTTCAATGAAATCATCAAAAATACTTGTAAAACTAGAAAACAACAAAACCTTCTTGCCATTCTCTTTTAAGGTTTCAATCAAATCCAAACACATCGAAAATTTTGTACTTTCACCCTTATAGTTTTCGTACAACATTCTTGGTTCGCAACAAATCTGACGTAAACGCGTCATCATCGCAAGAATCAAAATTGAATCTACCTTTTCTAGTTCTAGTTGCTGTTGAAGCTGTTCATTGACCTGAGCCAAATTCGCAAGATACAATTGTTTTTCTTCCGGACTAAAATTCAACCACATATCCTTCTCAACTTTATCTGGCAAATCTTTTAGCACTTGTTTTTTTGTTCTTCGCAAAATAAATGGAGAAACCAACTTTTGTAACTGCGACTTTCTTTTTTCATCTCCCATTTGAATTGGTTTTTCAAAATTCTTTGTGAAATAATTCAAACTATATAAATATCCAGGCAATAGAAAATCAAAAATACTCCACAATTCACTTAAACCATTCTCAATTGGCGTACCCGTTAAAGCTAAACGATGTCTACTCTTTAATGATTTTACACCAAATTTAACATGCGCTCTATCATTAAAACCTGTATCAACTGGGCCTGGACATAAAACATGAATTTTTACTTTACTTTTGCTTCTTCTAAGTTCCTCATAAATTCCCATCGTTAAATTATAAACATAAGATTTTGTTGCATAGTAAGTTGACATAAGAGGCCCAGGTTCAAACGCTGCTGAAGAAGCAACATTTAATATTTCTCCATTATTTTTCTTGACAAAATCCTGTAAAAACAATTTAGTTAAAATATGATATGCTGTTATATTCAAATCTATC
>OGLM01004117.1_pt1 | contig 11071 bp, 12 predicted proteins | sample 1572531 | NCBI WGS metagenome assembly OGLM01 (sample SAMEA2581909, study PRJEB24529) | metagenome | biome: Human gut stool | place: China | collected 2011 | reverse complement strand
TGCCACTGCGAGAACGATGCGCCCATCCTGCCGGATATCGGCATCTTTGCGTCCTTCGACCCGGTGGCGCTGGACCAGGCCTGCGTGGACGCCTGCCTGAATGCCGCCCCGCTGCCCAACAGCCAGCTGGGCACGAACCTTGCAAAGCCGGGCTGGAACTGCTACCACGACAACTTCAAGGACTCCAACCCCAACATCGAGTGGAAGGCCACCCTTGAACAGGCCGAGAAGGTGGGCATGGGCACCCGCCAGTATGTGCTGAAAAAGGTATAAAGACAAAATGGGGCGCTGACCACACGGTCAGCGCCCCATTGCGCTTTAAAGTTTCAGGTTGCGTTTAAGCCTCGCCGTTCGTCTCCGGCACGATATCGTCCAGCACGCTTTGCAGCGCCTGCCAGTTTTTCAGGGTGCAGCCGGGCAGGGTGTCAGCGTCCAGCCCTGCGTCCGCAATGCGTTCGGTCATGCTGTCCTTGTCGCTGAGCAGGTCCAGCGCGGCGTCCTTGATCATCGGCCAAGCCTCGGCAAAGCCTTCCTGCTGGTTGTCGGTCAGGCCGTCGTACCAGCTGTAAAAGGCATCCTGAATGGCCTCCGGGGAGCGGCTGGACATCCGCGCGTCCTCGGCCCAGTGCAGCAGCGATGCCGCCGCGATGACCGATTTCAAGGAGCAGCCGGATACCCCGGGCCCCCAGCCCAGACAGGGCGCAAAGGCGTTTTCTGTGCCGGTGATGGAGAACACCGAGTTCTCATCGAAGTTGCCGGGGTTCAGCTCTCCGGTGTTGGCCTCGGTGGTGGAGGAGGGCAGCTCACTGCTGCCGGAAGCGGATGCGCTGTCCGAGGCGGGTGCAGCGCTGGATGCGGGGCTGCTGTCGGCAGAGCCGTTGCAGGCTGCCAGCAGGCAGCTCAGCAAAGCGGCGCACAGCAGCAGCGCAAGGGAGCGGATATATTTCGATGTCATAAGAAAAACCTCCGTAAACGGTGCTCCGGCAAGCCGCCGGAGCAAAGCGGGATCTACACCCTAAGTATACGTTCTGCGCACGGCGTTGTCAATCGTTCCGCGCAGGACGAATTTCAAGCAGACCTGTGCAGGATATACAAAAATGCGGCTTGAATTTCGGACAGTTCAACGCATTGACATTTTCTGTGCTGGCTCGTATAATCAAAGCTGACAAGTGAATTTATCAGTGCGTGTAACTGTTCGATCAGGCATGAGCATCAGAGGGAAGGCGGCAACGGCATCCCTTTGGTTCTTGTGCCCTTTTTCTTTTTCACAAAAGCTGCGGCATGGAAGCGGAGGAGTGCGGCGATGCAGGCTGTAAAGGTATTCAATAACAATGCGGTGTCGGTGATCATGCCGGACGGCAGGGAAGCCATTCTCGTGGGCAACGGGCTTGGGTTTGGCCGCCGCCCGGGGGACGTGATCGACAAAAGCCGCGTTTCCAAGGTGTACTATGTGCAGAATGAATTGCAGACCAAGTTCCTCAAGATGCTGGATAACGTTACCCCGCAGGTGATGCAGGCCGCCGAGCGCATCTCGCTGGCGGCAGAGGAGCAGGGCATCCTGCTCAGCAGCAAAAGCACCATCTCGCTGGTGGATCACATCAGCTTTGCGCTGGAACGTGTGGAAAAGGGCACCTTTCTGCCCAACCTCATGCTCTCGGAGACCCGGATGCTGTACCCGAAGGAGTACGCAGTGGGGCAAAGGGCACTGGAACTTGTCCGGCAGTTCTGCGGCGTACAGCTGCCGGAGGACGAAGCGGGCTACATTGCCCTGCATCTGGTAGCCGGTGCGGCGGACGGTGCGCTGGCTTATGATACCGTAAAATTCGTCATGGCGGTCAAGGAGATCATCTGCGATACCTATCACTGCACCTTTGAGGAAGAAAGCCTTGAGACCACCCGCCTGACCGTGCACCTCAAGTTTCTGGCGGCGCGCATCCTGCGGCACACCCCGTGGCAGGACGCCGGGCTGGAATCCATGTACACGGTGCTTTTGCAGCGCGACAGCCGCAACGAGGTGTGCTTACAGCGCATCAATGCCTATCTGCGGCAGGAATTTGATTACGAGCTGGATCATCAGGAGCAGGTCTATCTGCTCATCCACCTGACCAAGATTGTCCGATAAAACGCTTCAACAGGGCGTCCGGAAGCCCTGCGGAATAGAAATCATCCCCCCAAACAGTCAAGTCAAAAAGTGAGGAGTATTACACGATGAAAGAAAAAGTCATGAATGGCTTGGAAAAGTTCTCCAAAGCCATGCTCTCACCGCTGTCGTATATCTCGGCAGCAGGCCTGATCCTTGTGCTGGGCGCATTGCTTACCAGCACAAGCCTTAGCGCGATGATCCCTGTTCTGCAGTGGACCCCCATCAAGCTGCTGGGACAGCTGATCTACAACTGCATCATGGTCATCATCAACAACCTCAGCCTGATGTTCTGCGTGGGCATCGCAGCGGCGCTTGCCAAAAAGAACAAGCAGCAGGCTGCCATCATCGGCCTGATGAGCTACTTTATGTACCTGACCGCCGGCAACGTCACCCTGACCCAGCTGGGTATGCTGGCAGAGCCTGACCCGATGGTGGGTCTGTACGGCACCGGTCAGTCCACCGTGTTCGGCATCCAGACGGTGGATATGGGCGTGTTCGGCGGCATCCTGCTGGGTCTGGTCTGCGGCTGGGTGTACAACCGCACCTGTGAAAAGCAGTTCAAGGGCATCATCACCCAGATCTACTCCGGCAACCGCTGGTCCTTTACCTGCATGGTGGTCTTTTCCATCCTGTTCGGCTTTGGCTCCTGCTTCTTCTGGCCGCCGGTGCAGAACGTGATCAGCGCACTGACCGATCTGATCGCCACCTCCGGCAACTTCGGCCTGTTCCTGTACGGCTTTTTGGAGCGCTTCCTCATCCCCACCGGCCTGCACCACCTCATCTACACCCCCTTCCAGTTCTCTGCACTGGGCAACAGCCTGACCGTGGGCGATGCCACCTACACCGGCTCCTATATCGTCATGATGATGGAGTACAGCATGGGTCTGCCCTTCTCGGACGGCATCGTGTGGATGTACACCGGCTTCACCAAGACCTTCGGCTACTTTGGCATCGTGGCGGCCTTCATCTTCTGCGCCCGCAAGGAGAACCGCAAAAAGACCGCTGCCGTTCTGGTGCCGCTGGCCTTTACCGCCTCTCTGGCCTCCATCACCGAGCCGCTGGACTTCATGTTCTGCTTCACTGCCCCCATCCTGTGGGTGGCACACGCCTGCATCTCCGGCCTGTTCATCGTGCTGCTGCACACCTTCCATGTCACCGGCTTTACCACCAACCTCCTTGGCTCGGTGCTGATGAACCTTTCTGCCGGTGCAGATAAGACCAACTATCCCACCCTGTACCTGCTGGCGCTGTGCCAGATCGCAGTGTACTTTGTGGTGTTCACCCTGCTGATCAAGGCCTTTAACATCCACACCCCCGGCCGGGAAGAGGTGAGCACCGAGACCGCGGGGAGCGATGCACCCGCCAAGAAGGCAAGCGTGAAGAACGCTGCCGAGGTGCAGTGCGTCATCGACGGTCTGGGCGGCAAGGAGAACATCCTGTCGGTGGACAACTGCTTCACCCGCCTGCGGGTAAACATCAAGGACCCCGCAAAGCTCAACGAGGAAAGCATCAACCAGCTGCCGAACAGCGGCATCGTGAAAAAGGGAACCGATATCCAGATCGTTTACGGTCTGCAGGTAGCCGATATCAAGCGTGCCGTGGAGGCACAGCTGGAAAACCAGTAAATCGTTTTACCGTGCCCCGGCGGATTGCGCCGGGCTAACCTGAAAAATACAAAAAAGGAGCGTTTATACTATGGTCATTACCATTGCTGGCGGCGGTAGTACTTTTACCGCCGGTATCGTCAAATCCATCGCCCTGCGCCGGGAAGAACTGGAAGTGGACGAGATCCGTCTGTTCGACATCAACAAGGAGCGGCAGGACAAGGTGGCCGTTGTGGTGGACTGGGTCCTGCACAAGGAACTGAATACCGACATCAAGCTGGTGGTCACCACCGATGTGCAGCAGGCTTACACGGATGCCTCTTTTGTGTTTGCCCAGATGCGCGTGGGCGGCTACGCCATGCGGGAGCAGGACGAAAAGATCCCCCTGCGCCACGGCTGCGTGGGACAGGAGACCTGCGGCTGCGGCGGCATGGCCTACGGAATGCGCACCATCTTCCCCATGATCAAGCTGATCGACGACGTGGAAAAGTATGCCAAGAAGGACTACTGGATCCTGAACTACTCCAACCCCGCCGCCATCGTATCCGAAGCCTGCCGCAAGCTGCGCCCGAAGGCACGGATCATCAACATCTGCGATATGCCCATCGCCATCATTGACGTGGTGGCAGCTGCCATGGGCATCCAGAACAAGAAGGAGATCGTTTACGATTACTTTGGCCTGAACCACTTCGGCTGGTTCACCTCCATCCAGTACCACGGCGAGGATCTGATGCCCAAGCTGCGCGCCTACATCAAGGAGAACAAGATCCTTCTGCCGGAAAGCTACCTCAAGGGCATGGGCGCGCTGACCTCCTCCAGCAGCCAGAACCGCCACACCAAGGGCAGCTGGTACTATGTGTGGAAGGGCGAGTACGAGATCATGGAAAACTTCCCGGAGTACCTGCCCAACACCTACCTGAACTACTATCTGCAGGCCAAGGAGTTCGTGGAGCACTCGGACCCGAACCACACCCGCGCCAACGAGGTGGAGGAGACCCGCGAAAAGAACCTGTTCGACGGCATCGACCACTACCTCAAGACCGGCGAGGTGGACGCCAACACCTTCTATGCCGGCAGCCACGGCGACTGGATCGCAGATCTTTCCGCTGCGCTGAAGAACGACACCAAGGCACGCTTCCTCATCATCACCGAGAACCGCGGCGCGATCCCCAATATGCCCTATGACGCAATGGTGGAGCTGCCCGCCTACATCGGCAAAAACGGCCCGGAGGTCATTGCCCGGGACAACATCCCGCTGTTCCAGCAGGGCTTGATGATGCAGCAGCTCAACAGCGAAAAGCTGCTGGTGGAGGGCTGCGTGGAAGGCAGCTACGAGAAGGTATTGCAGGCCTTTACCCTGAATAAGACTGTGCCCAGCATGAACGTTGCCAAGGCCATTCTGGACGATATGATCGAAGCCAACAAGGGCTACTGGCCGGAGCTGCACTGAGCAGCCGGTTTTCCCGCCGCCGCAGGCATTGCCGCCTGCGGCGGCTTTTTTATGCGCATTGACCTTTGCACAGCAAGGGCTTATAATGAGAAAAAACCAGTAAAAGCGAAAGGAAGCACACCCATGCAAAACCAAGTCCCTGTATCCCAAAACCGCCCGGTCACCGGGCGCTTTGCGCCCAGCCCCAGCGGACGGCTGCATCTGGGCAATCTGGCGTGCAGCCTGCTGGCATGGCTCAGCGCAAAAAGTCAGGGCGGGCGCATCGTGCTGCGCATCGAGGATCTGGACGCCGAGCGCTGCCCCCGCGTCTACGCCGACTTGCTGGAGCAGGACCTTGCGTGGCTGGGGCTTACATGGGACGAGGGCGGCAGCACCGGCGGCGCACACGCGCCCTATTACCAGAGCGAGTGCGGGGACATCTATACCCAAAGCTACCGCAAGCTGGAGCAGAGGGGGCTGGTGTACCCCTGCTTTTGCTCCCGCTCCCAGCTGCACGCCGCCAGCGCACCCCACACCTCGGACGGCAACGTCATCTACCCGGGCACCTGCCGGGGACTGACGCCGGAAGAGATCGCAGAAAAGCGCAAAAAGAAAGCCCCTGCCTACCGCCTGATGGTGCCGGACGAGGCCATCACCTTTACGGACGGCTGCATGGGCACCCACACGGAAAACCTGCTGCGGGATTGCGGCGACTTCTATCTGCGCCGGGCAGACGGGGTGTTTGCCTATCAGCTGGCGGTGGTGGTGGACGATGCCCGCATGGGCGTCACCGAGGTGGTGCGCGGGGCAGACCTGCTGTCCTCCACGGCGCGGCAGCTGTACCTGTACCGGCTGCTGGGTTTGCAGCCGCCCCGCTTTGCCCACTGCCCGCTGCTGCTGGCAGCGGACGGGCGGCGGCTGTCCAAGCGGGACGGCGACCAGAGCCTTGAAAATCTGCGGGCAAAATATACCGCCCCGGAGATCATCGGCAAGCTGGCGTATGCCTACGGCTTGCAGCCGGAGCCCGCGCCCCGCACCCCGGAAAGCCTTGTGCCGGACTTTGCGTGGACAAAAGTCCCCAAGCAGGATATCTGCCTGCCCGAGGGGCTGTTCTGACGATTTTGAATGGCCGCCGCGTGCGCTTTGGCCATGTTCAGCGGAAAAATTATTATTATAATTTGTGGCTCAGAAACGCCTGCGGGCGTTTCTGAGCCACTTTTTTACAGAAGGGGTAACTCCCGGACAGGCAAACCTTGCCGCCACACAAAAAAGCTCCCCCTTTCGGGGGAGCTGGCACGCCGTAAGGCGTGACTGAGAGGGTTCGCGCGGTGCGCATTCCCAATCATTTCTGCTGTTCCAGCATGGTCTGGATGCGGGTCTTGGCGCGGTAATAGGTCACCCGCGCCCATGCGGCATTGTGACCAAAGATCGCCCCGATGCGCTCAAAGGGCAGCTCGCCGAACACCCGCAGGCTGAAAACCTCCTTGTAGGGTTCTTCCAGCGCGTGCAGACACTGGTGCACCGTAAAGGCGGCATCCTTGTCCACCAGCAGCTGCGCGATATCCGGGCTGTCGGCGGCTTTTGTTTCGGCATCTTCCAGCGGGGCGGCGTGCTTTGCGCGGCGGCAGTGGTCGTAGTAGGCGTTGCGCGCCACCGTAAACAGCCACGCCCGCACATCCTGCTTGCCGTCATAGTCTTTCAGGCCGTCCAGTGCCCGGAAAAAGGTCTCCTGCGTCAGTTCCTCGGCCAGCGCTTCGCTGCGGGTAAGCCCCTGCAAAAACAGGCAGACGTCCCGGAAGTAGAGCCGGTAGATGGTTTCAATGTCCATAGTCAGCCCTTCTCAAACACGCCTTGTTCCTGTGTGACCACATCCTCAGATTCGTAAACATAGGTCTGCGTTCCATCCTCTTTTTTCAGGATGAACCGCTCCACCTGCTGACCGTCCCTGTAATAGCGGGTCTCGTCGGCGCATTGCACCGTCAGCAGCTGTGTGCCGGAAACTGCGATGCTGGTATCGGAAGCCGATGTGCCCAGCAGCCCTTCCAGTGCGGCATGGATGTGCGGGAAAGTATAGCGCACCGCCCGGACGGTAACGGATGGTTTGCCCCAGTTAAAAGAGCCTTCCAGTTCCAGCCAGACATTTTCGCCCTGCACTTCCAGCACACAGAGGTTCGCTTCGTTTTCTTTTTTGTTGTAAGTCCAGATTTTCGCCTGTTCTGCCGTTACCGGCGTTTTTGCGCCGCCCATCCAGAACACCAGCCCAAGAGCGCACAGCACAGCCAGTACCGCTGCCGCCGCTATGCGGATGCTCTTTTTGTGCATGGTCTTTCGGATGCTCCGCAGCGGTGCATCCGGCTGGGGCTCCGGCTGCACCGGCACCGGCTTTTCCATCTGTTCCAGCTCTGCACGGCAGGCTTCGCACTCTGCAAGGTGCTGCTCCACCAGCGCACTGCTGGCGGGGCTGGCAAGCTTTTCGGCGTACAGGGGCAGTAAGTCGCGGATCACGTCACATTCCAGTTTCATGGTCATTTTCTCCTTTGCGGGCTTCCGTGTGCCCTTTCACCCCAATAACGCACAAAGAGGAAAAACGTTACAAGAAATCTGCAAATTCACCGGACCGCGGTCTTTTCCCGCAGTTTTTTCGTTCCCTTGAGGAAGAGCCACACCAGCACCCCCAAAAGCAGGCAGATGCCGGCGTGCATTGCGGCCATCATGTAGTAGCCCTGAAAATCGAACCGCACCGCGCCGGCCATCAGGTAGGGCTGATGCCCTGCTTTGTATACAGGGTGACAAAGCAGGAGATGGCGTTGTACAGGCCGTACAGCCCCGCTGCTGCGCACACGATGACCCGCAGCAGCCTGCTTGTGATGAATCTTATGAACATAATTGCAGCTCCGTTCTCTCTCCGTCCTTGTAGCAGTAGATGCCCCCTGCGCGGGAGAAGTCCTTGTCCACCTCCACGCAGTCGAAGGCGCTGAAGGCCTGTTCAATTTTTTCGGGCGTGCAGACAAAGCCCCGGATCTTTAGGGCTGCATCCTCGCCCACCACCTCGTTCCACAGATGGATCGACCAGTAGCTGCAATTTTTGTCCACCGTCCATTTATCGTGCTGTTCCATGTAGTCCTCAATGACCTTCAGCTGCTCTTCCCCGATATTGGTGCTCAGAGACAGTCTGCCGGTGTAGCGGCCGTAATTGGCGATATAGCACGGTTCCAGATCGAACAGCAGCCCCGAAAGTCCAGACACCGCCCAGACCGAGAAGGTGACCATCTCGCCGTCCGGGATGGCGCGGTCTTTCAGGTAGACCGTGTGCCCGGTGCGGTTGTCCAGCCCGATCCATGTATGCCCGAAACACTTGAGGAAGGGCTTGGATTCGCTCTTGCCGTCAAAGGTGGTGATGGAAAGGATAAAGCCCCTCCTCTTCACAGGGCAGGGTGCGGGCAGCTTTGCCGGTGGCGGCGCTGCACCACAGCCCAAGGGCTGCTGCGCATACCGAGAGCAGCACCGCCCATGCAATGATCCTCTTTTTCAATGCAATTCCTCCTATATGTTACGGCTCAGCCGTTTTCCTTCCAGAACAAGCCGCCGGAGGTCTGGAACAGCAGGCGCGGGTTCACGCTTCTGCTGCCCAGCTTGAAGTCCATGGTCAGCTCTTCGCCCAGTGCGCCCACAGCCTGCCCCTTTTCCACGGTCTGTCCCCTGCTGACCGAAAGCTCCTGCAAGCCGTACAGGTAGCTGCGCAGCCCGCAGCCGTGGTCGATGACCACCGTATTGCCGGTAAGCGCAAGATCGCCCGCAAACACCACCGTGCCGTTGGCTGCGGCGCGGCAGGGCGCACCGGGGATGGTGTACAGCTTTGTGGAGTTGGAGCGACTGCCCTGCTGACCGTTCGTTACTTTAATTTGCCCGTAGTCCACCAAGGTCATGGAGTCCTCGGCGGGGGGCACAAAGCCGCCCTGCCACTGCTTGGCGGTGGCGGCAGCCTCGTACAGCGGCCAGATGGCACTGCGGAACTGGGCGTTGGCGCTGTCCGCAGCGGGCTCCTCGGCCTCTGCCTCCACCGTGCCAAAGTCCTTCGGCAGCACGGTCAGGGTGCGGGTGATGGTCTCGCCGTTCACCGTAATGTGTACCTCGTGCCCGCCGGAGGAGGCGTTATAGGCTGCCGGGATATAGGCACGCCAGCCCTCTGCGGCGCGCACGCACTGCACGCTGCCAAGGTCGGTCTCCACGGCGGGGGCAGTGTCGCCGGTCATGCCGGAGATGCGCACGCCCACGATGCCGCCCTGCTCCACCCGCTCGGCGGAGAACGCGATGTCCGCGCTGGCCTGCAGGGTGAACCGGAAGGAATACCGGTACCACCCCGTGGGCTTTGCGGGGCGCTCCAGCCCCAGATTTTTGCGCAGGGCACCGGTGCTGCCGCCCTCGAACTGGGTGGCCATGCCGCCCTTGGGCACGCGCCAGAGGGTCATTTCGGCCTTGTATTCGCCGTTGGCCGGGAAGAGGAAGCTCTGGTATTCGCTCACGCTGCCGGCAAACACCACACTGCCGACCGCGGTCTGGATGGTCAGAGTGGTGTAGCTGGCCCAGTCCGGCAGAGTAATGTCCGGGTGCGCCGTGTACAGGGTGCCCAGCTTCTGCACCGTGAGGGTGGCAGGGCTGGCAAACACCTTGTCCAGCCGGCCGCCCAGCAGCGGCACCTGCCAGCAGAAGCCGTTGGTCTCCAGCTCCTGGCCGCCGAACTGCGCGGCAGCATCCGGGCAGCCGCCCTGCGTGGTAAAGGCATAGCTCACCCCCATCACAGCCGCCAGCAGCAGGGCCACGCCCAGTGCAACGCTGATGATCCACAGCAGAAAACGCTTCATGTCCTTCTCCTTTTATGTAGCAAAAAGGCGCACCCGCGCAGCCTGTGGTCAGACTGCCGGTGCGCCTCCTTTGTGTCCGGTGTTTGGTTTATTCTGCAGCATCCTCGGCAGGTGCCTCTTCGGCAGCTTCCGGCTCGACCGTTTCTGCATCGTCCTCGCCAAAGAGCAGACGCTCGTACTCGTCCAGTTCCTTTTCGCGGCGGTGCAGGTAAACAGCCGCAGCAGCCAGTGCTCCGGCAACAGCAGCCAGGGCAGTGATCACAGCGATCAGGCAAGATTTCTTCATAGGTTCAGTACACTCCTTTTTTCGGTCGAAACGATGGTGTTTCAGCTTATTTTTCCAGCGGGAGACCCGCAGCAGCACGTCCGCCGCCTTCCAGAGAAACGACAGCATGTGAAGGGAGCATTTTACCAGAAAGAACATCCGCATCCACTCCATTCAGGGGGCTTCGGGCACGGTCCGCTTCCCCGCTATCTTGTGGTTATTATACCCGTTCCTGTCAAAAATTACAACCGTTGCGGGCAACTTTTTCGCTTCCTGTCCATTCTGTACAAAAAGCTTTGGGCAGATTGCCAGAATTTCCAAATCATCCCAGCATCCGGTCCTTGTAGGCGGCAAAGGCACCGGGCAGGGTGTAGGTGGTGCGCAGCTCCTCGCGGCTGGCCCAGACGCAGCCCGCCGGGGCCGCCTGCTCCGGCACCGTGAGGGCCACACCGGACAGCAGCCATTCGATGTGGCTGAAGATGTGCTTGGCCGCCGGCAGGGCTTCCGGCACTGCGGTGCCGGTGTCCACTCCAAGGGCTGCCAGCCTTGCCAGCACTTCGGCCTGCAAAAGGTGTTCGCTCTCCCACAACAGCGGCTGCCACAGCCCGGCCAGCAGCCCCTTTGCGGGCCGCTGCTGTACCAGAAAGCCCGCCGGGCTTTCCACCAGCGCCACCGTCACCGGCAGCACCTTGCGGGGCTTCGGCTTTGCCTTCTGGGGCAGCTGGGCGGTGGTGCCCGCCGCCCGGGCAAGGCAGCTTTCCGCCAGCG
>OGLM01004115.1_pt1 | contig 11073 bp, 6 predicted proteins | sample 1572531 | NCBI WGS metagenome assembly OGLM01 (sample SAMEA2581909, study PRJEB24529) | metagenome | biome: Human gut stool | place: China | collected 2011 | reverse complement strand
AGCACTTCATATACCGACCAATAAGGCACCAGCATACACAAGGCACTGACCGCCGAAAGTACCCCGGCAAGCATCAGTAAGCCTTTCTTCTCACCTGCTATCTCAAACAAGCGACTCACACCACTTTTCTTTCTCTGTTTTTCTTTCATACCTTTTCATTTATATATATCTGATTTTTAAAAAAGAACATTCCTCTGAATCGTTCAAAAAAAGAAGGAGCTCATACATTCATGAGCTCCTTCCAACCTGCCGTTTCAAAGGCTATATATTCTGCTATAAATTTCTGCATTTCTTCTTTCTTCACGTGGTGCAGCACCAGTTCTTCGAGCAAGGCAAACAGCCATACCGTATTGAGATGAATAAAGAAATCGGTGATACCTATATTCAGGTGCGGGTACTTCTGCTTCATCCCCTGAAAAAAGACAAAGATAGTACGTGTCATCGCATCGGTATACTCCGAACGGAAGTTTTCCAGGGATGATCCCTGTGCCTGGAAAAGTAACATACGCAACCGGGCACGGTGTTCGGAAACCAAATCGATATATTCCTGCACGGATTCCTGCTGATAGTCCGAATTCGTAAAAACCTCTATGGACATCTGATTGGCATCATGACTATATATCTTGGCATACAAATCATTCAGCACAGGTTTCAGAATCGTGCGGAATATCTCATCCTTATTGGTGAAATAATGATAGATGTTGCTGACTGTAATCCCTGTTCGGGAAGCAATTTCGCGCATGGAAGCATCCTTATATCCTTTTTCGGAGAATACTTCTTCGGCTATGTGGAGGATTTTTTCCTGTATGTCTTCTTTCAAATATTGCATAGTGGCGTTTTATTCACTCTGCAAAGTTGAGAAGAACTTTTGATTTGGGAAATACCCATTTATAGGGATATTTCAACAAGAATTACCTACAGAATAAAAACAGCGGATAAAAGTATCCCTACTTCTACCCGCCTTCTATCAAACCTTATCTATATTAATACCTGATAAAAAATCTTCAGGGGATCTGTTTATTCATATTTCAGCCATTCTTTCGGAAGCACTTCTTTCTCACCCTTTTCATTGACTAATTCCATCTGCAAAACTCCGCCATTGCAATCGAAGTAGCGTACTTCTATCGGGTGCAGTCCGGCCTTCAAGGCCTTCTGTACTATAATCTCTACCGGCGAGTGTGCTCCGTCATTATCTCCCAGTAATTCACCGTCCAGTTTCAGCGTACTGCCGTCGTCCGAAAGAAGGGCAAATGTATAGATGCCATCTGCAGGTATTTCTAGGTAACCCTTGAGTATCAGACCGATATCTCCTTTCACCTCTTCGGGGATAGAAACAGATTCTACGATATACTCACCATTCACGGGAGCCGCATCGATATCCGCACAAAGATTACCACGGAATTTATGCCATACGGCTTTCAGTCCGGAATTCAAAGAAGCCGGAGCAGCAGTTGCCTCCGCATAAGGAGCTTTGACGTATCGGGTACGTGCTACGTCCGATGGAGTACCGTCGGGACGGAAGGTGCGGAAAGTGAAACCTGTCGTTTCCGTCACTTTCAGATTTCCTTCATAAAGAGTGGATTGCTTAGTCGGCATACTTCCGTCAGTAGTATAACGGACTTCAATGCCCGGCAACGGACAAGTCAGATCAACCGAAGCCTCATCAAGGAAAGCATTCACTTTGTAGAATCCTTCCAGATCGGGTACCCGGTAGTTCAATCCAAGGATATCCATCCGCTTGAAATGCGGAACAAGCTGACGATAGAACTCTTTCAGATCCGGTTTCGCCTCCGGCTGCACCCAGGCTATTTCACTCAACGCCACCATACGGGGAAGTATCAGATATTCGATACGTTTCATGGACGGAATCCATTCTGCCCAAAGATTAGCCTGCACGCCCCAGAAACATTCTTTCTGTTCGGGTGACAAGCGGTCGTCTGCATACGGATCGTATGCCAATATCTTCTTCACGGAGTTTTTATCCTGCGCATAATCAAAATAGAAATATTCATTCGGGCAGGCAATCACTCGTTGTCCTTGCGAAGTGGCCATAGGCACTGCCTCTTTCGACCAACTTCTCCACCAGGTAATAGCAGCATCCGAAGTCAGTCCGTCGGCAACAACTTCATCCCAGCCTATCAACTTCTTTCCATTGGCAAGGAAGAATTTCTCCATATCACGCACAAACCATGCCTGCAAATCTTCTACCGATTTAAGTCCTTCCGTGCGGATTCGCTTCTGGCAACGGGGGCACTTTTTCCAGTTATTTTTCTCAACTTCGTCACCACCCATGTGTACATATTCATAAGGAAAGAGATCGAAAATCTCTTTAAAGACATCCTGACAGAATTCCAGCGTCGTATCCTTTCCCGGACAAATAGGAGAAGAGAATGTTTCTCCCCAGCCGATCAGTCCGTCACAAGCGAGATCAGGGTATTGGGTAATAGCAGCCAGGAAATGTCCCGGCATATCTATTTCCGGAATCACATCGATTCCTCTCTGTGCAGCATAATCTACAATTTCTTTGATATCTTCATGCGTATAGTAACCACCATACAGAGTATCTCCTTCTACAATCCGTATTTTGTTTTCCGGAATCAGGAAGTCGGTATTGTCCTCTTCTACCGCACGCTCCATACAACCACGGTCGTGCTTGTTAAATTTACGCCACGCTCCTTTTTCCGATTTCAATACGCCATCCCTGATCATCCGTCAGATGCCAGTGGAACTTATTCAGTTTATACAAGGACATCAGGTCCAGTATATGTTTCACTTCATCTTTATTCCAGAAGTGACGGGAAGCATCCAGCATAAAGCCACGCCATTCAAAGCGCGGTGAGTCCTCTATTTGCACGGCAGGAATGGAGAAAGCCTGTTTCGTTCCCTGCACTTCTATTCCGGCAGGCAGCAGTTGGTGGAGGCTGGCAATAGCGGAAACGATGCCCGAATAATCTCCGGCTTCAACCTGAACAGGCTTGGGAGTAGCCTGAAGTTTGTAAGAACCGGGCTTTCCATTATCCTGCCCTAGCTGGAGATAGATATCCGCCTTATCGGCTTCGGTCACCTCTACAGAAGTAGACACTACATTCCGAAGAATATCCTGCAAATATCCGGCAGCCGGAAATAAGGACTGATCGGAAACGCCGATTTTCATTCCATCCTTTAAGACGAAAGCACCCGACTGTTCCGTCAGACTAACGGGGGTAGGTAAAATTGCAATCTCCTGCTTCACCGTAGGCGTGCAAGAGGACAAAATACATGCTGATGCAATCAGTAGAGAAGTACTTAGTTGTTTGAACATAAGGTTAACTGTTTAATAAGTTGATTACTTTGACTTTTATTGACTATCTATATATAATACAACTCAAACAGGCAAACTACTAAAAGGGAAAGAAAAGTTTTTAGTGATTTACTACTAATGATGCTCCATCGCTTCCATCAGACTATAAGGATATTCTTCCATAAAGATTCGGACAATCTCAATAATATTTCTCTATTCCGCCAAATCCGGTTATCATCTTATTCTCTTTCACTTTACAGATAAAGTTGTTTAATCGCTTTTCAAATTCTTCCGGTCGCTTCCTTGCTGCTTCAATGTATGCAATTCGGATACGCTTATATGCGTCGGAAAAATGCCGGTAGTTTCTCCATGCTATTTCATCTTCTTTCAATCTGTCCATTATGTCATTGGGAAAAATAAAAGGGTCAGATAAAACTGTGCGTATTTTATCTTCAAATTCAGGGTGTATCATTTTATTTGCCAATAACCATTTAAGTCTTTCTTTGTTGGCTTGCGAGTATGTACTTTTAGGTTTTCTAGGCGTGAAACGCTGAATTCTATGTTCTTTATCAAGCGGTTTTATCGTACTGTCAATCCATTCGAAACAAAGGGCTTCTTCAACAGCATCGTTGTATGCAATACTTTTTTCACCTGACGATTTAAGAGGAAATACAAACCAAATTTCGTCTTCGGTTTCAAAGTTGTCCATCAGCCACTTTCTCCAGTCTTCCCGATTTTCAAAATACTTTATTTTATTTTCTGTTGCCATAATAGGTCATTCAAACTAATTATTTTACTGCCTTTACATTCGTAATAATGAAGCATTTCGTCCATCTTCTTTTTATCATAATCCGTAATACAATCTGATAAGACTTTGAATCGCTTACTTACAATCGCCAAAAATACTAAAAATCGGTCAGGCAGACATGATTATCGTTGAAATCATCAATGCCAAATCTGTCGCTTATTTATAAAACATCCGGGAAGCAATCGTTTTATCACATTCCCGGATGCATAAAATGTTCTGAAAATAACAGACCGGTATCGTATCAATAACTAATCTTCACTCCGGCAAAGAAACTTCTCGGAAGCGAAGGACCGTAGATATAGTTGGAATCCCGGTTAGCTCCTCTGTCGAAGTCTTTCTGATATGCTTCAAAGATATTCTGAACACCTCCGCTAAGTTGTAAGTCTACCGTTTTATAGAGTTTGAAGTCATACGCTATCTTCACTCCCATATCGAAGAACCGGGGTGTACGGATGGCTTCCGCCTTTCGCTCGGGCATATCGCCCATTGCTACGTTTTCTGCGCTGATGTCCATACGCTGCACAAGCATACTGCCGGTATATGTACCCGAGAGAGCAATGGACAACGGTTTGACGGGAGTATAAGTAGCCGTAAAATAACCGTAGATATCGGGAGTACGGAAGATTTTTCTTTCTGCCGGCGCATCATCGTGCCATTTATGCGGTTCATCGTATCGGCTGCGCTGCAATGTCAGTCCTGCCTGTATTTGAAGCAAAGAAAGATAAGCAATCTTTCCTTCCAGAGTCAATCCCATTACTTTGGCTCCCGGACCATTGCTGCGTATTTTCACCAGCACACCGTCACCACGGTCAAAAGGCCCTCCTAACACGAACACATCAGTCAGCCTCGTATAAAATCCTTCTACTAACAGATTAGTCTGAAAAGCACCAAAGCGGTGATACATATCTGCGGATGCACTGAAGCTCTGCGATTTTTCCTCTTTCAAGTCCTTTGCACGCTCGATCATCGCCACTGTTCCACCTACATTTTCGATATGCATATCTTCGTCAAATGCCTGTGGGGCGCGGAAGCCGGAAGAATAGCTCAAACGCAGATTGATATTATCCGTAGGATTGAAACGCAGGTTGGCCCGCGGGCTGAAAACAACATCATCCACCATATTGTGCTTACCCAGACGCCCGCCAATCAAAATTCCCCAATGTTTGTTTTTCCATTCGTTCTGTAGAAAAGCACTGTAAACCTTGACCGTCTGGTCCGTATGGCGGTCGTATCCCCACATATTATCTTTCAGCCGGTCACGGTTATATTCGAGTCCCGCTGTCAGGTCGGAAGGCATGAAAAGACATTTGTCGAATGTGTGCACATATTGCACACCGCCCATAGCGGTGAGGTCGGTCGTCTTTCCGTATGCTTTCAGAGGATCGTTGCCGGGACCATAATAACTGTCACGATCCGTATTGGCTGCCGAGGCAAAAACACTTAAACGATTCTTTTCATTCGGTGAGAAATAATCGTATTTCAGACTTCCGCCATCTATGGAGTGTTGTAACTGCTCGGCAATATGGGCTTCGTGAGGAGGACGATCCAGCATATCTCCACCACGGCGGAATTCCTGCATATGATGGTATTCAAACGTTAGTTTGGAGTAAGTACTCGTTTTCAGATAAGAACGGAAACCGACCGTCTGATTCTTCAGTTTCGGAAGTTCCGTAAATCCGTCTCCGTCATAATCATATCCCGACCGGTGACGGTTCTGCCCGAAGATATACAATCCGGCACGATGATCATCCGTTACAAGGGAAGCATTCAGCGAGGTGTTGTTATCGAATGCGGAACTGCCACCAATGGAAGTGATCGTATGCGATAACTGACCGGAATTTCGCAGAGGCTCCTTCGTAATGATATTGATCGTTCCCGCAATGGCCGAAGAGCCGAACAATGCCGATCCACCCCCGCGCATGACTTCTACACGTTCGATCATGCTGGCAGGAATCTGCTCCAGCCCGTATACCCCGGAAAGGGCACTGAACACGGGACGGGAGTCGATGAGTATCTGTGTATAGGGGCCGTCCAGCCCATTAATCCGGACTTGCTGGAAACCACAATTCTGACAGTTAGTCTCTACACGGACACCAGGCTGAAAATTCAAGCCCTGTGATAATGTAGAAGAATTAGTGGTTTCAAACAGTTTCAAATCTACTACATTGACCAGAGTCGGTGCCAGACGTCGGGTCGTTTCACTACGGTTGGCAGAGACGACTACTCCGTCCAGAGCAATCGCATCTTCTTCCAGTTCAAAGTTCTCTTCCAGCGTTTTACCTTTTTTCAAGGTCACATTACGGGTAACCGTCTTATACCCTACCGAGCTGACTTCCATCACAAAGTTTCCTTCCGGCAGATTCTTCAGGAAATAGTGTCCGGTAGCGTCGGTGACGGTTCCTATCGTGGTTCCCTTTAATGCTATGGTAATATAAGGCAGATGCTCACTTGTCTTTTTATCCAATACATGACCAATTATATTCGCATCAGATTTTTTCAATTCCGGATACTCCGGATGTTCAGCCAATGCAGGCAACAAGGCACAACATAGGCTGACCAGGACTAAAAGATATTTTTTCATTGTCGTTAGTCTTTTAATGTTTTAAATCAAAAATAATAAGGATGGGAAGCAATAGCAGTTTCCAAAGAAGACCTGCCTGCTTCTACGTGATGCAGACTAAACGACAGGAGGCGCTCTGAGAGAAATGGCGCCCGGACAGGGACGACAATACCGCATACGCTGCGGAGAGGCGAGAAAAATACATAAAAGAGACAGGACAGAAGTAACAAACAAAGGCGTCAGTCCATTATCTGTCACCAATACATGGTTCAAGAAATGAATTAACTGAAACTCTACTGTCGTATGACTATGTTCGCTACCTTTCTTGAAGGGATGTGAATGGACAATCGTAACCCCGTTTACCACATGAGAGTGGGTAAACAAAGTAATCCCTGCCATGTACGAAATAAACAGTACAGGCAGAAACCACTTCATTATATTCAGGTATATTTGTTTCATTCGTCAGTTTTTGTGCAGCGAAGGTAAGGTTTATCTTCTGCGGCAAAGATAGGGATTGTCCGGTTCAGAAACAATCCCCATTTATAAGGATTTATAAGCTAAAAAGATTATTAAACCATTATTAATAGCTAATTTTCACTCCAGCAAAGAAACTTCTCGGCAGTGAAGGGCCATAAATATAGCCCGAATCGCGGTCGGCTCCCTTATCAAAGTCATTCTGATAAGCATTGAAGATATTCTGTATTCCGGCATTCACCTACAGTTTGAAGTCGTATGCCGCCTTCAGAGCGATATCGAAGCAGTCCTCCGTATTGACCGTAATCGGTTTGTCGAGGAATCCGGGAACAGGTTCGTGAGGTATCAGCATCGAACCCGTATAGGTACCGGAAAGGGCGATAGACAACGGTTTAACCGGAGTATAAGTAGCTGTAAAATAGCCGTAAGTATTCGGGGTACGCATCATCTTCTTTACTGCCGGAGCTTCTTTGTTCCACACGTGCGGCTCGCTGTAATGGCTCTGCTGCAAAGTAGCCCCAGCCTGGATCTGGAATTTATTCAGATAAGCCATCTTTCCTTCCAGTGTCAGTCCCATCACACGTGCTCCGGGAGCATTATAGCGTGTACGTGTCAGAATTCCGTTTTTTACTTCGCCATCAGTCAATGCAAAGACATCCGACAATTTAGTATAGAACCCTTCCACCAAAAAGTTAATCTGGAATGCACCGAAACGGTGGTAAATATCTGCTGAAGCACTTAAGCTCTGTGATCTTTCCTCTTTCAGATCCTTTGCAAGCTCAACCATTGCCACATTTCCACCTACGTTCTCCACATGCAAATCTTCATCAAAAGCCTGCGGTGCACGGAAACCGGAAGAATAGCTCAAACGCAGGTTAATATTTTGGGTAGGATTGAAACGCAGGTTAGCACGCGGGCTGAATATAATATGATCAATCAGGTTATGCTTATCCAGACGACCGCCAAGCAAGAATCCCCAATGATCGTTCTTCCATTCATTTTGCAGGAAAGCGCTACCGATATTTACTTTTTGATCTACCGTGCGGTGATATCCCCACATATTGTCTTCCAGTTTGTCCTGATTAAATTCCACTCCGGCAGTAAAATCAGAAGGCATGAAAATACATTTACCAAAGCTGTAAACATATTGTGAGCCTGCCATCCAATTTAGGTCAGTAGTGTTTCCGTAAGCATTCGGGTCCTGCCCACCTCCATAATAGCTATCACGATTAATATGTTGCGCAGATGCGAATACATTGAAACGGTGTTTCTCGTCAGGTGAGAAATAATCGAACTTCATACCACCACCATTGATAGAATGCTCTGTCTGCTCAGCCACATTCGCTTCATGAGGCGGACGGTTCAGTAAGTCTCCTCCCCTGCGGAATTCTTCCATATGATGATATTCGAAAGTCAGTTTTGAATAAGTAGTCGTTTTCAGGAAGGAACGGAAACCGATTGTCTGGCCATGTATTTTCGGTATTTCAGAATATCCGTCTCCATCATGGTCGTATGCCGAACGGTGGCGGTTCTGACCAAAGATATATAAACCGGCACGCTGATCGTCCGTTACAAGAGAGGCATTCAAAGCAGTATTATTATCGAAAGCGTCTCCATCTCCAATACCGGTAATGGTATGAGACAACATTCCTGAATTGCGAATCGGCTCTTTAGTAATAATATTGATTGTACCGGCAATGGCAGACGACCCGAACAAAGCTGAACCGCCTCCACGCATTACTTCCACACGCTCTATCATGCTGGCAGGAATCTGCTCAATGCCATATACACCCGAAAGTGCACTGAAAATCGGACGGGAATCAAGCAAGATTTGTGTATAAGGACCATCCAAACCGTTAATACGTACTTGCTGGAAACCACAATTCTGACAGTTGGATTCTACGCGTACTCCCGGCTGAAAGCTCAATCCCTGTGCCAGAGTAGTGGAGTTGGTCGTTTCAAACATTTTCATATCGACTACATTCACCAAAGTAGGCGCTAAACGACGGGTGGTCTCGTTACGATTGGCGGAAACAACTACGCCGTCCAAGGCAACCGCATCTTCTTCTATTTCAAAATCTTCTTCCAGCGTACGGCCTTTCTTCAGTGTTACATTGCGTCTTACGGTTTTATAACCTACTGAGCTGACTTCAAGCACGAAGTTACCTTCGGGGAGGTTCTTCAAAAAGTAGTGTCCGGTAGCATCGGTCACAGTACCGATCGTTGTACCTTTCAATGCCACAGTAATATAAGGCAGGTGTTCTTTGGTGTTTTTATCAAGGATATGACCTACGATGTTTGCATCCGATTTACGTAAATCCGGATATTCGGGATGCTCATGGAGAGCAGCTTGTCCTTCGAGGGCAGGCAACAATGCACAGCACAAGCAGACAAGCGAAAAGATGTATTTCTTCATTTTTCGTTTGTTATTCGTTTTCGTTAAGTGATGATGTGAACAAACAGATGAGGACTTCCCGCTTTACTATAAAGCAGGATACCATCGGTTCAAATGACGGAAAAGCGAATAGCAGGAGGGGCTCTGAGTGCCACCACCCCATGATAGGGAGAATAGTAGTGCGTATGCTGCGTAATACCATGCAACCGCCACAAGAGGAATGGAATAAAAAGAGAGAGAGCAAACACAACAGCCGCACCGTCCGTTGTCAGATGTGACAGGAAATGAACTAATAACAGTTCGACTGTTGAGTGCTTATGTGCCGCCCCTTTCTTGAAAGGATGCGAATGGACGATTGTCACGCCATTGACCACGTGTATGTGAGCAAAGAATGTGATACTTACCAATAATCATAAAGACATATATAAAATGAAAACAAGTTCCAAATAAATATAGATAAATCATCTATATATCAATAATTTATATACGAGTTTTTATTTTCAGTTGTTTTCTACGTTTTCAGTTGCTTTGCTCTTTTTAGGTACATTTTTGTTTCTTGTTTGTTTCTTCATTTCGTTTTTATTTGTACCTTTGTGATAGGAAATAACGAATAAAAGGACACAAATATGCCAAGGACCAGAAAGCCAATAAAAGTAAAGGAGCCGATTCGTCTTCGGACGAAGGAGTTGGCCAATGGCAGCAAGAGTTTGTATCTGGATATATACCGAAATGGTAAGCGGACATACGAGTATCTGAAAATGTATCTTATTCCGGAAACGGATCGTAATGCCCGCCAACAGAACGAAACGACAATGGCTGCCGCAAATGCAATCAAATCGAAGCGTATCATAGAGTTGACAAGTGGTGAAGCCGGTATCATGAATCACAAGGATAAGGTTTATCTGCTGGACTGGATGCAACTCTATAAAGAGGAACAGAAGAAACGTGGTAAGAAAAACATAGGCCAGATAAAATCTGTTACCGGTATCTTGAAAGAGTATGCAGGAGAAAGATTCACATTAAATCAGATTGACCTCACTTTTTGCCACGGCTATATCGACTATATGCTGACAAACTACCGTCCCAAAGGAAAACCCATCTCGGCTTCTACGCGTAATACCTATTACCAGATTTTCAACGGTGCGTTAAATGCCGCTGTCCGTGCGAAACGGATCTTAAAGAATCCATTCAACGAAATGGAAAAATCGGAGAAGCCCAAGATGCCGGAAAGTGTGCGTTCGTATATGACTATTGAAGAAGTGAGATCATTAATCGCTACACCAATGCAGAACGAAGGGGTAAAAAGTGCCTACTTGTTCTCCTGCTTCTGTGGAATACGTATCAGTGACATTATCGGATTGCAATGGAAAGATGTGTTTATTGACAACGGCCAATACCGCTTGGCAGTAGCCATGCAGAAGACGAAAGAACCGATTTACCTTCCGCTCTCCAATGAAGCGTTGAAGTGGATGCCGGAACGTGGGGACAAGACAGCAGACGACCATGTGTTCGATTTGCCTTCTGGTATCAACCAGCTTATCAAACCATGGGCCAAA
>OGLM01004108.1_pt1 | contig 11085 bp, 11 predicted proteins | sample 1572531 | NCBI WGS metagenome assembly OGLM01 (sample SAMEA2581909, study PRJEB24529) | metagenome | biome: Human gut stool | place: China | collected 2011 | reverse complement strand
AGGGTTATCTGCCTACTGCCGATGTGGTTTTCCTGGATGAAATCTGGAAGGCGGGTCCTGCTATCCAGAACACGCTCCTCACGGTGATTAATGAGAAAATCTTCAGAAATGGCAATCGCGAAATGCATCTCCCGCTGAAACTTCTCGTGGCGGCTAGTAATGAGTTGCCGGCTAAGGGAGAGGGACTGGAGGCGCTTTGGGACCGATTCGTGATTAGAATAGAGAGCCGACCGATTAAGCTGGAGAAGAATTTCCGGGCAATGCTGCTGGAATCTCACGCAGATTTCTCTCGTTCTACAAGGGCTTTGGGTCACGCAGATTTCTCTGGTTCCACAGGGGTTTTAGGTCACGCAGATTTCGCAGATAACGCAGATTCTTCTGATTTGAAGATTACTGGAGAGGAGTATGCTGAATGGGCGGAGAAAATCTGTAAGATTGGCGTGAAGGAGGAGGTGCTTGATGCAATTTCCGCCATCCGTAAATCTCTGAGAGCCGTGAATGTGGATGAGGCTGCCGAGCGCAGAAATATCTATGTGAGCGACCGCCGATGGAAAAATATCGTTCGCCTGCTTCGCACTTCTGCCTTCATGCAGGATAGGGAAAAGGTGGATATCTGCGACCTGCTTCCTATCTACCATTGTCTGTGGCAGGAACCGGAAGAGCGGGATGCTATCCGAAGCATCGTAATCCGGGCACTCTTTTCTCCTTTCGCAGAAAAACTCGTGGAGATGAAGAATGCGCTTGCCGAGGATATCAAGTATCATCGGGTTCGCAGAAATCCTGATGATGGCAGAGATTACGAGGGGGAAATCGAAACCCTTTCGGATGGCTTGACTTCGCTGGAAAGGCAGTTGGGCGAGAATCTCTTTGTGTTTTCGGATGATAAGGCTGAAATTTCGGCCTATCTCCGTGATTTCTATAAGGAGTTGGCGTTTACCCGACAGGATACGATGAAACTTTATGAGGTTTAATCGCCTCCTATTACTTATACATTATTATATAGAAGACTCAAAACATTATGAACGAACAGAAAATATTGACTTCTGAATTGGAGACACGTGTTCACCAAGCGGTGGAGAATTTTATGCAGGGCTATGGCTGCTGCCAGTCGGTGGTGGCTGCCTTTGCCGATTTGTATGGTCTTGATGATGAGATGGCAAAGCGCATTGGTGCCGGCTTCGGTGGTGGAGTTGGCAGAATGAGAATGATGTGTGGAGCCGTTTCGGGCATTGTGGTGCTCGTGGGCTTGGATTGCGGACAGACCGAGGGGGATGACCGCGAGGGAAAGTCGGCCTGCTACAAGGTGGTGCAGGATTTGTTAGCCAAATCGAAGGAGCAGAATGGCAGTATCATCTGTGCCGAGATTCTGGGCTTGAAGGGCCATGAGAAGGCGCAATCCAGCTATGTGGCTTCGGCAAGAACGGCAGAATACTACAAGTCTCGTCCTTGCGCTGCCAAAGTGGAGAGTGCCGCAAGAATCTTCGCAGAATATCTGATGGAGAAAGAGAAGGCTTAGTCTTCCTATAATATATAAGAAGCTTTTTACCAATTTGGTAAAAAATATCGAATAAGATGAAATACCAGAATAACAAGGACTTGGCGGAAGCACAGTATTACTTGAAGATGCTGGATGACTTCTGTAAGTCGGGACAGGTGAAGATTCCTGATCCGACAGGCACCGCCATGCCTTGGAATTTGAAGGAAGACCCGCTGAAGGATTATCTCATTCATCTCTTTACCCTGAAAGTGACGATTCCGGAAACTGGTGAAGAGGTGCAGAAATTCATGCGTCAGGTGGTGAATAGTAAGATCAAGAGCAAGGTATTCTATGATTGTGTGGGAAAGTTCATCGTGGAATGTGTTCATCACATGCGATTCCAGCGCCAGCGTGCCTGGACCGAAAGTCATCGGGCTGATGATGTGCTCGACTGGACTCCCTTTAAGAGAATGGATGAGCAGGTGTGGCTTCCGCTCATCGACCAGTTGGAGCAGGAACACCGGGAGGATGGATTCGATAAGTCTTTCTTCTTGAAACTGATGGCTGGCGATGGAGCTTCGAAACCCGAAAACTGGGAGCGTCTGGTAAGAGACTGGAAGGTGTGCATCGACCATCAGGTGCTCAGCAAGCTGAAGGATTTTATTTCTCTCCGTCAGAATAACTTCGAAACGGGATTGGTTCGCATGATGGACCAGATAACCCGCAACATGAAGACGAAGGGCGTTTCGGAGCAGCGAGCCGTACAGGCCTGGGAACTGATGACGAACGGATGGACGGAAACGGAGTTTGAACGCCGCTTGAACCAGGTGAAGATTCAGGATAAATATCCGGAAATCAAGGAGATTGTGGCGAAGATGGGTCGTGTGGCAGATGCCAACGGCAAAGATAGGCTCACCATCGCTTCGGGGGTGGAGATGAAGATGGAGCATTCCGCAGGAAGCGACATCGAGGGCATTACCGTGGGCGATGATCTCAACTCACTTCTTCCGCTGGAGTTGGCGCAATACAGCGATGAGGATATGGAGGGGCTTTTTATCTATAAGTATCGAACACGCAGGCTCCAGACTTTCCGTTATAAGAGCGAAATGTCGAAGCCATCCCGCAAACTCGGCTTTACCCATGCTTCCCGAAAGGGTCCGATGATAGTCTGTCTGGACACTTCGGCGAGTATGTATGGAACGCCTGAAAGAATTTCTTCTACGCTGATTTCCCTGTTGGAAGAAACGGCAGAGGATTTGGAGCGGGATTGTTTTCTGATAGATTTCTCCGTAAGCACCCGTGCCATCGATTTGATGGCGAAGCGGAAGGCGGAGCGGTTGAAGAGGATTGGAATCACGGTTGTGGAAGCTCATGAATCTTCTGAAATTCCCGGAACTCGGCGCCAGCCTACTACAACCCATCTGCCTTTTATAGGCGGTGGAACTTCGGCAAAGAAGATGATGAACCAGATGTTTGATTTGCTGGATAACGATGGTCTGCATTATGTGAATGCCGATGTGCTTTGGATTACGGATTTCCTGATTCCGAATCCGCCGCAGCAGATGTTGGCGAGGTTCAAGGAGTATAAGGAAACCGGCACCAGGTTTTATGGCATCCGGATTGTTCGGGATGATGACAAGGAGCCGAATGAATGGAAGGATTATTTCAACTGGATTTATACCATAAAGTATAGACCGTTGAGGAGGTATTAGGAATATAAACAGTTCGCCCTGTAAAGGCAAAAACTTTGTACTTTCCAGGTACTTAAAAGCTTTTGCCCTTACAGGGCGTATTGTTTATGGTTGCTTATACCCAGGGTGTTACCCTGGGCTAGGAGCTTCTGCCCTTTCAGGGCGTATTGTTTGCGTTTCGTGTTTCCTTAAGTTTCCTTTTACTTATTTCACATTTTCCAAAGCTTCCTTTTTCTGCGGAATCACCACCGAAGCTCCGATGCTGACGAGCAGTACGAGGATGATGAATACCAGCGAACTTACTGCATCAATCTCGAAGAAATCGTGGATGAGCATCTTCACACCGATGAACACCAGCAGCACGCTCACACCCACCTTCAAGTAGCGGAACTTGTCGGCTATCGCTGCCAGCAGGAAGAAGAGGGCACGCAAGCCCAGGATGGCGAAGATGTTGGAGAAGAACACCACGAATGGGTCGAGCGAAACCGAGAATACGGCAGGGATACTGTCGAAAGCGAAAATCAGATCGCAGAACTCGATGAACACCACCGTCATTACCAGAGGTCCCAGGTGCAGGCGTCGCTGCATGAACTTCACCACCGGATGGTCGAGGGCGTTGATCTCTTCCTTCTTGTTCCTGTTCAAGAACATCTTGGCGCCGCTGTAAACCAGGAATCCTCCGAATATGAGCAATATCCAGGCGAATCGGCTGATGAGGGCGGCACCTGCAAAGATGAAGACGAAGCGAAGCACGATGGCTCCCAGAATACCCCAGTTCAATACGTGCTGGTAATCTTTCTTATCCACTCCGAACGAACTGAAGATCATCATCATCACGAAGAGATTATCCACCGAGAGCGTTTTCTCTATCAGGTAACCCGAGATGTAAGAGATGGTCATGTAGTGGCGATATTGCTGCAGACTCCCTTCATAATCGTTCGGATCCAGTTTGAGATGAGAAGCATAGCGCGAGGCTATCAGCTTCAGGTCGTCGAAGTTCTCTATGCCGTGCACCATGTCGCCATGGAAGTAGATGAATACGGCGAAGGCGAGAGCGAGAATAATCCATACTGCCGTCCAGGAGCCAGCTTCCTTGATGGAAACCACATGCGCCTTTCGGTCGATGACCAGCATGTCTAATACGAGTATGGCGGCGATGAATATCACGAAGCCCACCAAAAACATCGATTCAGTAAAAACATGTTCCATTTTTCTTTTTCCTTGTCTATTTTATATAATACCTAATTTTATAATCTAATCTTAATATTCATTTCATCCGTTGGAAACGTGGACGCAAAATTAGGAAAAATATCTGAAATAGCGAAAGTTATGAGGTAAAACTTAATTGAATTTAACGTGAAAGACTGAAATGTAATAGCTTTGTAATACCTATCATATCGAATGTAGCCCTTGAATTCTCGAAAAGTACACCTGATTTCCCGAAAAATACCCTTCGCTCTCGTCGTTTTTCTGAAATTTTGCATTATCGTTTTTAAATAATCATAGTCATATTTGATTCTGTGATTATGAGTAAAACTGACAATCTCGCCAACTGCCACAACGAAATTCCGCCAACTGCCACAATGAAAATGCGCCAACTGCCACAACAAAAATGCGCCAACTGCCACAATAAAAATGCGCCAACTGTCACAACGAAAATGCGCCAACTGCCACAATAGAATAGGAAAATAACAAGGTTTAACTATTTTATTTGCTTGATATTCAATAAAATATATTATTTTTGCATCAGAAATTAAAAATAAGATTTTATGAAAGAATATAAAGCAAGAATTGCAGATAAAATATTGGCAGAAAAACTGGATGCGATGGGGGCTGTTTTGATAGAAGGTCCTAAGTATTGCGGTAAGACTACTCTAGCCAGCCAACAGGCTAAAAGTATCCTGTCTATGTCTGATCCAGATACCATGGAGCAGAACATAGCCATGGCCAATACCAATATCAAACTGTTACTTCGGGGTGAAACACCACGATTGATAGATGAATGGCAAATAGCACCAAAGTTCTGGGATGCCGTGAGAAATGAAGTGGATAAGCGTGATGATGATGGGCAGTTCATACTAACCGGGTCTGCTGTGCCACCTAGTTATGATGAAATCTTTCATACGGGAACGGGGCGTTTTGCCTGGCTCAAACTCCGAACTATGAGTTTGTGGGAATCTGGAGATTCTACAGGAGAGGTGAGCCTTGCCAAATTGTTTGCAGCCGACAGGACGGATTACTTCGTTGAAGGAATCAACCCAATCGACTTGGAGCATCTGGCATATTTGACTTGTCGGGGTGGCTGGCCGAAAGCTTTGGATAAGAAAAGCAAGCAGGCAGCTTTACAGCAGGCCATTGAGTATTTTGAGGCAGTAACCAGATTCGATGTATCCCGTGTAGATGGAGTCAACCGTGATAGTGAATTGGCACGGAGGATTATGCGTTCGTATGCGAGAAACCAGGGAAGTCAGGCTACGGCAGGTACCATTTTGGCAGATATTGCCAACAATGAGAGTACTGAGGTTAGCGAGAATACCATCTATTCCTACATCAAGGCTTTGAAGAAGATATTTGTGATAGAGGATTCTACTGCCTGGAACCCGAATATGAGAAGCAAGTCGGCAATACGTACTTCTGATACCAGATATTTTACCGACCCTTCGATTGCAACGGCTGCATTGGGAATGGGACCGGATGATTTGATCAATGATTTGAGTACGTTTGGCTTATTCTTTGAAACCTTGTGTGTGCGTGATTTGAGAGTCTATGCCGATGCATTAGGCGGCTCCGTTTATCATTTTCGTGATAAAAATGGTCTGGAGTGTGATGCTGTGGTTCATCTTCGTAATGGTAAGTATGGATTGATTGAGGTGAAGCTGGGTGGCGACAAGCTCATAGAGGAGGGCGCAGGAAACCTGGTGACATTGGAAAGTAAAATCGATACCGATAAGATGAAGTCCCCATCTTTCAAAATGGTGCTGACTGGTGTCGGTAAATATGCCTACCAGCGTCCGCAGGACGGCGTATATGTTGTGCCGATAGGGTGCTTGAGAGATTAGGAATTATGTTTCTTATTTCTTTTCTCATTAATGCCACGTTATGATTTAACTATAGATGATAGTCATTAGATACGGATATACGGATAAAATAAAAAGGGTTGTAATCTTCGGAAAGAAGGATTGCAACCCTTTATTTCCTTATCGCCTTGTGGCGCAGTTAAAGCCCTGGTGCAAAAGGCATCAGGGCTTTTTGAAGTCAAGTTCTACAGCCTGATGCCGTATTTCCTGATACCTTCTCCCATCATCTCTTCCGGAATAAACATTTTGAGGGTATCGGCAAGGGTATTTAGCATACGCTCACGGATATAATCCTCTCTGATGTAGATTGATATGCGCCTCTGCGACAGGTAATCTCCCTCTATCTTTCTCACATTTCTGCGCTGCTCCTCACTCAGAAAAGGCAGGTGCATCTCTGGGATGATTGTGAAGCCGCCATTCTCATCCACTATCCTTATCAGGGTCTCGATGCTGCCCGCTTCATAGATATGATGACCCTTGCTGCGGGCCTTGCAGAATGAAAAGGCACTGTTGCGCAGACATTGTGCCTCCTTCATAATCCACATATTCTCATACTCCAGATTCTCAGGCTTGAAAACTGGGAGCTTGCGCCAGCAGCTCTCGGCAAGATACACATAGAACTTTTCTGTGTAGAGCGGAATCTCCAATATGCCTTTACGGCTATTGTCGGAAATGGCTATGCCGGCATCCGTCTCGCCACGAAGCAGGGAATCGAGCATGAAATCAGCCTTCAGTTCAAGGATGTTGAGATCTACCGATGGATAGTTTTCCCGATAGTATTTGATGAACTTGGGCAGGATATAAGGTGCAATGGTAGGTCCCACGGCGAGCGACAACTTTCCACCTATCTCTCCCTTTTCTTCCATCACGATTTCTGAGATGCGGTCTATTTCCTGCAATGCCGTTTCAGCCTGACGGATAATCTTCTTGCCTGATGCTGTGGGAGATACAGTCTTGTTGCTTCGTTCGAAGATACGGGTGTCCAGTTCTTCCTCCAGTTTCACAAGCATGGCACTGAGTGTAGGCTGCGAAATCTGACAAGCCTCTGCCGCTCTCGCAAAATTGCGAAAGCGGTTGAGTGCCACAATGTATTTCAGTTGCTGTAAATTCATATCGTTATTCTATTTATATCATCAGCCAAGTACAGGGCTTATCTTGCCTTGAGCTTGCAGATGAGTTGAGTCATGTTGCCCATCGGACAGAAAACACACCAGGTTCTAGGACGATAGAAGATGGTGAGTAGCACACCCACTATCAGCGAGGTGAGCATGATGCCATAGAGACCGAAGGCAAACTGTGCCTTCCAGGGTTCAATCTCTACTGGATATGCCCAGTGCCAGGGAACATCAAAGGTCCAGAGCAGGTGAATGGTCTGATGGAGATTCTCCGCACCCTTTGCCACCATCACAGTGAGGATAATCATCTGGATGAAGAAGAACATGAAGAACAGCAGGAATCCATGACGAAACCATTTTGATGAGAGCCATCTTGGTGCCACCTTCTTGCGCGACCATCCCAGGGTGTTGCCTATTTGCAGGAAAAGCTGACCTCGCCCACAATAGTTGTTGCAATATCCCTTGCCGCCTCCGAAAACAGCCATGAGCAGCGGAATCATAAAACAGATGACTCCCAGCCACGCAAACACGATATTGAAGAACCCAAGGGTGAAATAGGTAGCGGATACCAGCCACATATAATCACTCCATTTCTTGCTTTTTTGTCTTGCCATAAAAATGCTTTTAATCTGTTATCTCAATATCTTGTGCATGACTCCTGCCGGACAGTTCTTTTCACAGATGCTGCAGCCTATGCACAAATCCTCATTTACTACAGCATAACATCCCCGGAAGATGCTTACGGCTTCTCTGGGACATACCTTTACGCAAACACCACATGCCACGCAGCGGTCTTGCTCGCTTTGCGCCTTGTATTTTGCCATCTGCTTTTATTGATCGGTTAGTGTTTCCAATTGGCCTTCCAGGAATTCTGCCGCATCGGCTACGCAGAGTGGGCATTCTCTGAGTATCTTACCAGTGCCCACCCCTTTGAGAAGCTTGCATTGGGTAGCCCCATTGCGCTGCTGGAATTGGGTCATGATCTGTCGCATCGCCTTGACAGACTTAGCCTTATCCTTTGTAGCAAGGCCCAATACCATTCCTGCTCCTACTAGGGCACCGCAGGTTCCTTCCATATTACCCATTCCTGCCGCAAAGGCATTGCCCACATTTCTAAGGGTCTCTTCGTCCATACCAGTATAATCATAATAGGTACAAACCACTGCCTGGGTACAATTATGAGACCCACAACGCTTCTTTTCTGCTGCTATTTCTTTTCTTGTTTCCATCATTATTTTTGTTTTATTTAAAAATCTGGTGCAAAGTTACGGTTTTTATGATAGATAAACAAAAGTTATTGGCTATTTTATTATAGATATTTTCTATTAATGACTGAAGTTTCGCAAGTAGCATTCTACCGTCCCCGAAGGGGGCGAATGTGAATAACCGCGGGTGGAATGACCGAAGGGAATGGAACCTGCGGATAGTCACAGATACTCTCTTATCGTCCCCGAAGGGGGCGAACAGGAGCAAGACTGGATGTGGTTCGCCCCCTTTGGGGACGCTTTCTCCCTACTATTGGTTGTCCGCAGGTTCCATGACCTTTGGTCATTCCACCAGCGGTTATTGAAAGTTGGCTCCCTTCGGGGACCGGAGGTTACTTGCGAAACTTGAATTAATGATTATATTTCCCATCTATCACCCATAAGTTTTACTCCATGGTTATAAGTGAATAATGCGTGGCAATAAGCGGTATTTCTGTTGCCACTTAATGCCACGCATTGCCGCGCTCTTTATATGAGGGAATGAGATGAAAAGGGCGAGGGGGTGTAATAAGGAATTTACTTCTTTTTAGTCAACACATAGTGCTTGGCTATCTCGCCTTCTGGCTCATTGCCCAGTGAATCGGTCATGATGAGGCTATGCTCATCCTTTACCTTATAGAAAGAGTTCTCGCCAGAAGATGGACGGGTAATCATTACCACGCCGTTAGCAAGCATCTTGTAAATGCCGCTGAACTCATCGTGACCATCCTTGCGGTCGATGTAATCAGAAGTAAACTGATAGGTGCTGTCTGCCTTGAGCGTCAACACCGTCTTGATGCCTGGGCAGTCGGCTGCAGGGAGAGTTCCCTCGTAAGTGCCTTCCACGGCTGGCAATTTTACGCTTCCGTCTTTTTCTACCAAGGCAGAATCTTCTGTATAGCTGGCATTTTCATCGTTTCCATTCTGTCCCGCTTTCTTGCTGTTGCAAGAAGCTACTGACAATGCAGCGATAACGGCTGCTGTCAAAACTAATTTCTTTTTCATATCTCTACTGCTTTTTAAAGTGAATACTTTTTTTAGTGAATTCTTTTTAAAGCGAATTCTTTCGGCAAAAGTACACATTTATTCTCTTTCTTGCAAACTTATTACTTATAATTTATGGAAAATTATACAATTTTCTTAATTGATGATGATTGGAAAAACTTCCTCTTTTCTTAATTGATGATGATGGGTACTACTTCTTCTTCGTTAGGCCAATGGGGCAGATAGAGCAGCGGGCGGGGAGTTCCCCCCAAGCCCGTCCAGTCTATCCGTTTCACAAAGTCGAAATCGGGAGGCCCGAAGTCGAAACTCCTTCCATAGAGCACGATGGCTCCCCTGCCTTCATCTATCTTCCATAAACCTCCGCCGTAGGTGCATTGCTCGCCCGGGGCCAGCATGTCACGGTGAAGGTAGACGTGGCCGAACTTCAGCACTCCGTCTCTATTGATGATGAATTTCTGAAACATCTCTATTTCTGATTGAATTTATAATGAGACTTATTTCTTCTCCCAGAACATTTTGTCGATGAAATTATAGCGCTTCTCCATCTGGGCATCAGACTTCACTTCTGTCTTCACATCTATCTGAAGCACAGGAGCTACGGCCTTGCCATTGGTAGATGGCCACTCCGGAAGACCCAGACCATTAGGATTGCCGGTTTTCACGAAGTTTACATAATACTGGCTGAAGATGTCGCTGATCATGTAATCCTCCGGTTGCCAGTTGAACACGCGGTTGGTAGGCAAAGTGCCCATTGCATATTCTATGTCGGCAGAGTGAACGGCTCCCTTATCCTGTGGAGCTGGAGCTGCATCTTCCTTAGCATCTACCACGCCGCCAGCCAAAGCTGCCACCTTGCCCTTGATGGCCATTGCAGGACGAGGATGGCAATAGCGATAGCGGTAAACGGGTTGTCCGCCGGTCAGCTTGTGCATGTTGCCCCACTTCCAGGTAGAATAATCCAGGAAGATATCCGAAGCCAGATTCACACCCGGCTGCTCCAACACATCCTTGTCGCTGTTGATTCCGTAAAGGCGGAAGAGTTCGTCGATGTTCTCTGACCCGAAGGTAGCCTTGGCGCCAGCCTTCAGATTTTCAACGGTAGGCTGTTTGCCCATCAATACCGCCCATGGAGTCATCTCCTGGTTGTTGCCGCCAATGAGCAGAGGCACCTTGGTCTGCTCGCCCTTGGCGAAGACATCTACAGGCTGTTCTTTCATAAAATATCCGTCGATGTTGTAGACAGGAACCGCTCTTACGCCCGCCAGCTTCATCAGTTCCTCGGCAGGCAGGGCACGAAGTTCGTTGAGGTTCTTCAATCCTACGTTCTTTTTCACCTTCTTTCCCATATTCTTGCCCATCTTCTCGGCTATTTTCTGGGCAAGCTTCACGCCCAGTTCTTCGGCTTCCTTCTGGGTAGCAATCTTCTTGAATCCCATCACCGAACCGCTGGAACCCATTGCCTGGGCAAAGAGTCCC
>OGLM01004093.1_pt1 | contig 11108 bp, 7 predicted proteins | sample 1572531 | NCBI WGS metagenome assembly OGLM01 (sample SAMEA2581909, study PRJEB24529) | metagenome | biome: Human gut stool | place: China | collected 2011 | reverse complement strand
GGTAGAGGAGCTGCCAAAGTGCGTGACCTATTCAAACAAGCTCGTGAAAAAGCTCCATGTATTGTATTTATTGATGAAATTGATACCATTGGTAAAAAACGTGATGGTGCAGGCATGAATGGTAATGATGAGCGTGAACAAACATTAAACCAATTGCTTGCCGAAATGGATGGATTTGATGGTTCCAAAGGCGTTGTATTGCTTGCCGCTACAAACCGTCCTGATTCACTAGATCCTGCTTTAACGCGTCCTGGTCGATTTGACAGAAGAATTCCAGTTGAACTTCCTGATCTTGCCGGTCGTGAAGCCATTCTTAAATTACATGCCAAAGACATCAAATGCTCAAGCAACATTGACTTTAACGTGATCGCAAGAGCTAGCGCTGGTGCTAGTGGTGCCGAACTTGCCAACATCATTAATGAAGGAGCTTTATTAGCGGTTCGTGACCATCGTAAAACCGTGGTTCAAAAAGACTTAGAAGAAGCCATTGAAATCGTTATTGCCGGTGAACAAAAGAAGGGTGCAGTGATTTCAAATCGAGAACGAATGATTGTTTCTTATCATGAAATAGGACATGCACTAGTGGCTGCTAAATGTAAAAACACGGCTCCCGTTCATAAAATCACAATTATCCCTCGCACAAAAGGGGCTTTGGGATATACTATGCAAGTAGAAGAAAACGAACAAAACTTATTATCAAAAGAAGAAGCTTTCCAAAAAATCATGGTGTATACAGGTGGTCGTTGTGCTGAAGAGTTGATTTTTAATTCCATCACAAGTGGAGCGAGCAACGACATTGAACAAGCCACTAAACTAGCCAGAGCCATGATTACACGACTCGGAATGTCGGATGAATTTGGTATGACAGCCTTAGAAACAGTAAACAACCAATATTTGGGTGGCGATACATCTTTAGCTTGTTCAAATGAAACAGCTACCAAGATTGATGAGGCAACTATCGCCTTGATTAAAAAAGCACATGATGAGGCTTATCAAATTCTAGAAGACAACAAGATGAAGTTACATGAACTTGCCAAATTCTTATATGAAAGAGAAACTATTACGGGTGAAGAATTTATGTATATCTTAAATAAGCCGGCTGAAATTCCAGCACAAACAAATAAAGATTAAGATGTGTGTAATGCACATCTTTTTTAAATATAATCTATTGTGAGTTTTTGCATTACATTATATTTCGTTTGATAAAAGTTTTATCAAATTGTATAATTTTAATATAATGTATTGCGAGTTTTGATATTACTTTATACTAGGAGGATTTATGGAAATTCAAAGAAATCTATATTTACAAAGATTGATTGCTTGTCAACATGACGGACAAATCAAAGTCATCACAGGCCTGAGAAGATGCGGAAAATCGTTTCTACTTTTCCATCTTTTTAAAAATTATCTATTAAAAAACGGCATTGATAACCAACAAATTATCACTTTTGAATTGGATCAGATGAAAGACATTCAATATCGAAACCCCATTGAACTTTCAAAGAAAATCCATAGTATTGTTGACAATACGACACAACAATATTATCTATTCATTGATGAAGTACAAATGTCCGATGAAGTAAATAATCCTTATAATCCAAAAGGAAAAAAAATTTCTTTCTATGATATGTTAAACGACTTAAAAGAACTATCAAATTTGGATATTTATGTAACTGGCAGCAATTCTAAAATGCTTTCTAATGATATCTTAACGGAGTTTAGAGGTCGTAGTGATGAAATAAAAATTCATCCTTTCTCCTTTTCGGAATATTATTCATTTGTTGGTGGAGATAAAGAGGAGGCATTTGATAATTATTCGTTTTATGGTGGAATGCCTTTTCTACTCACAAAACAAGACGAAATCTCCAAGATTGAATATCTAGAAAACTTATTTAAAGAAGTGTATATTCGAGATATTGTAGAACGCAAACATATTGAAAGAGAAGATATTTTAAGTTCTATTATTGATTTATTATGCTCGTCTGTAGGCTCTTTAACAAATCCATCTAAAATCACTAAAGCTATCAATTCCAAACAACAACGCAGTGGAAAAGATATTGTTTATCTTCCCACAATTAATAAATATATTAATTTTTTAGAAGATTCTTTTCTTTTTAAAGAGGCTTTGCGGTTTGATGTAAAAGGAAAATCTTATTTAGATTTCCCAAAAAAATACTATTGCGAAGATATAGGATTGCGGAATGCAAGAACCGGCTTTCGCCAAATTGAAATGCCGCACATTATGGAAAATATCTTATACAATGAATTAATCATTCGTGGATTTAAAATCGACGTGGGCGTGGTCTACGAAAACATTAAAACGGAAAAAGGAAACTATCGAAAAGTAGCTAGAGAAATCGACTTTATTATTCAAAAAGGAATGAAAAAATATTATATTCAATCCGCTTATGCAATGGAAAATGAAGAAAAAGTATATTCTGAATCACGTTCACTAAACATTACTGGAGACAGTTTTCCAAAAATTATTGTCAGAAGAGATATTCGTAAACGTTTTTATGATGAAAATGGAATTTTAAACATTGGCCTAATTGATTTTTTATTATCAGACAATGTTCTTTAATATAATGTATTGCAAGTTTTGATATTATATTATAGCAAATGCAGGGATTTCAACCCTGCATTTTTAATATTCTTCTTTTAAAAGAAAATCAGCCAAGTATATTATTTTTACACCTTCTATATTATCTGTTGATAATTCATCTAAAGTAACCACATATTTTGAATAATTAGCTCTTATTTCTTCATCACAAACATCTAATCTTGTGCGTAATACACAAAATAGAAGGATATCATTTACTCTTCATCCTCTTTGCATTGTTTTAAAGCTTCAATCAGCTTTGTTTCATCCAAAGGCTTAGCCAAATGCATATTCATACCTGCTATCTTGCTATTCATTATGTCTTCTACAAATGCATTCGCACTCATCGCAATAATTGGAATTGTCTTTGCATCCAACCGTTTTAATGCACGAATCTTTCTTGTCGTATCTAAACCATTTAATTTTGGCATCATGATATCCATAAGAATAAAATCAAATTTATTTTCTTCACTCTTTTCAAATAAATCTATTACTTCTTGACCATCTTTGGCACATACAACCTGAATACCATTACGTTCTAACATATATTCAACGATTTCCATATTCAAATCGTTATCTTCTGCCACAAGCACACATAAACCTTCTAACGATATTTGTTGATGCCTATTATTTTTGTTTTCAATTGATTTTCCTAACTTAAAAGGAATCTGAATCGAAACCAAAGTTCCAACACCCTTTTCACTTTCCAATTGAATATTTCCATGCATGTACTCCACAAGCTTTTTGGCAATAGGCAAACCAAGACCTGTACCTTGATATGTGGATCTACTAGAACTATCTTCTTGCGCAAATAAATCAAAGGCATGTTTAATAAAATCTTGACTCATTCCGATACCATTATCTTTACATCTAAATTCTAAAAGCGATGTCGAATCATCTAAACATTTCTCATTCATCCATACATGGATTTCTCCATTTTCCGGTGTAAACTTAACGGCATTTTGTACAACTATCGATAGTATTCGTGAAAGATATATTGGATATCCTCTAAACCTTGAATGACTCAATTGACCTTCATACCAATCCAAAATATATTGAATATTCTTTTCTTGTGCTAATTGTTGTCCATCAATATTAATATTACCCAATAATTCAGTAATATCAAAATCAACTTCTTCCTCTGTAAAATGATCACTTTCTAAATCATTCATATCCAAAACATCATTGACCAAAGAAATCAAATAATTTAACGATCGATGAATCTTATTTCTTGTGATTTTCTGCAGCTCTAAATCCTTTGGATTTTGATCTGCCATATGAAGCATACCCGCAATACCATTTAATGGCGTACGCATATCATGAGACATACTCTGTAAGAATCGCGTTTTTATTTTTGCCTCTCGCTTTGCCTGTTCTGCTTCAAAGAATAAATTTAATTCTTTACGCTTTGTCTCACTAATTGTACGAATTGTCGCAATGGCTTGAATCGCTTTTCCATTCGCATCTCTTTTGCGAACAATAATACGCAATTTATGCCAATTGCCATCCACCATTCGATATTCAGCCAAAACATCTTCTTCTTTTTCAAGTCGTGAAGTTAATGTTTCTATATTCGCAAATTGATGGATAATATTTCGATATTCCGGTGCAACCTCTTGTTCACATACGTCAAACATTTTTTCAGATGCACACCCCGTTTTAGGAATTATGTCACTTCCTGAAATTCTTTCATATGTATCTGTTTCAAAATCAACTTTATAAATTGAACTATAACTTTTCGCAATTGTAGAAATCGTTTCATTACTCCTCTTTATTTCCTCTAAAGCATTCTGCAACCTTTTCTGTATTGCTTTTTCTTTTTCAATAATATCATCAATATAACGAAAACCCAATAATGCGTGACACGACTCTTCATCTTCACTCACCTTAACAACTTTCGTTTCAAAATATTGTTGATTCTGCGCATTTGGATAAGTACGATAATTCTGCGTAAGACTCACTTGTGTTTTTAACAAAGATTTTAAATTATCACGAGAAAACCACCATAAAAACTCAGGCTGCTCCTTCTTAGGAATATAACGCATCGCATATTGATAAGCATATTCATAAAAATCTTTATACCCTGAATAACTTCTTATTAATTCACTCGCATTAGTTTCATCCTGAATATGAACAGGTTCAAATTTACCACTGTTAACTTCCAAATAATAAATAGCCGTAAAGTCAGAACTTAGACTTTCTAGAATTTGTTTTTCTTCTTCTAACCGGTCATTTCGTTCTTTTTCCTGTTGGATAATATCATTCACTAGTTTAAAGCCCAAAACAAAATCATCTGTCTCATTTGAAATCTGCGCAAAACAAGCCTGGAAATAATCTATTTTTCCATTAAATTTTCTTTGAAAAACAACCGGATATACTTTTTCTGTCTTGATTCGTTCACGAACGACACGATAATTCACATTTCTTAAAAAATCTTCTCGATCTTCTTCACAAACATATTCTGAAGCATATTTCTCCATGCTCTTTTGATAATTATTTGTTTTGGCAAACTTTTCAATTGCTTCTTGAGCAATATGTTCACCTTTTTTTGACTGTTGATACAACTCCACTGTTAAATCCTGATTGACCATCCATACGGTTACATACTCATGACTTAATCCAGAAATAAAACGCTGTTGAAGAAGGTTTTTTTCCTTATGCTTATGAATATCAATAAGAAATCCACAAACACTTACTATTTTTCCTTTTTCATTTAAAACAGGCTTTCCAATTGCACGATACCAACGATATTGTTTGTCTTTATTCTGAAGACGATACTCTACCTCATATGTTGCGGTTGAATCCCTCGTATCATGAATGTTTTTAAACTCTTCTTTAACAACATCAATATCTTGAGAATGCATATGATTCCAAAGCATAGAACACGAAATATGCGTCTCACCTTTAAATCCATAAAGCATCTCAGATAGACTCTCACTACCTATAAACTCTACTGGCCTTTCATTATCATCAAACCGAATGCGATAACGAGCCTCACCTAACTCACCGTATAGCGCATCTTCACTGTCTTCATTTGTATAAACCCATATAGAAGTATTCTCATCATTATCTGAATACCGATCAATTTTCAGACGAATCAAGGTACCATCCTTTTTACGATACGTAACATTCACTTGATTTCCAGAAGATAAAATATTATATACATAATCATAGTCCAAGACTCGATCAATCACTTCTTGATAATCACAAGCTACATAATGATCTCGATATAATTGCATCGCATCTGAATAGGAACCTTTTGTGTCTTTGGCAAAAGCACGAAATGCTTCTGGAGCTAAAATATCACGAAAAGTATCTGTACTTCGATCTAAAATATAAACCGCTGCATATTTAGGTGCTATTAATCGCAAAAAATTTTCGGCATCTCTTTTTTCTTGAAGAAGTTGATTCATAGTATGACCTCCTCACATTTATACTCTAATTATAAGTGACTATTTAATTTTTTCCTATTTTAAAATCAAAATCTAACAAAAAAAGGAAGTTTACAACGCTTCCTAATCGCACAAATCATATAAATCTAAAATCAATTGTTCTGTCTTATCCCAGCCAAGACAAGGATCTGTGATTGACTTTCCATACACATTACCATCTGTTGGCTGATTTCCATCCTCTAAATAACTCTCAATCATCAAGCCCTTCACTAGCTTTTTGATATCTTCCGATTTACTTCTAGAATGCATTACATCCTTGGCAATACGAATCTGCTCTAAATATTGTTTGTTTGAATTCGAGTGATTACAATCCACAATACATGCCGGATTCTTTAAATCTGACTTTTCATATAAGTGAATTAATTCCATTAAATCTTCATAGTGATAATTCGCATGTGCATGATTAAACTTATCCACATATCCCCTTAAAATCGCATGAGCCAATGGATTTCCATCTGTCTGTACTTCCCAGCCACGATAAACAAATCTTTGATCGGCTTGAGCCGCTACAATCGAATTCATCATAACTGTTAGATCTCCACCCGTTGGATTCTTCATTCCTGCAGGAATTCCTACACCACTAGCCACAATACGATGTTGTTGATTTTCAACGCTTCTTGCACCGATGGCTACATATCCTAATAAATCCGATAAATACGCATGATTTTCTGGATACAACATCTCTTCTGCACAAGTAAAACCTGTCTGTGTAACTACATCTGTATGTAGCTTACGAATCGCAATGATTCCCTTCAACATATCTTCTTTCGAATGAGGATCTGGCTGATGTAACATCCCCTTATATCCAACGCCCTTTGTACGTGGTTTATTTGTGTAGACACGTGGAATCATAAAAATCTTATCTTTTACTTTTTCTTGTAAAACAGCCAAACGATTCATATAATCTAAAACCGCATCTTCACGATCCGCACTACAAGGACCAATGATTAAAATTAAACGATCATCTTTTCCAGTAAAAATATCTTCAATTTCCTGATCTCTTTGTTTCTTAATTTTTTGCACCTTATAAGGTAAAGGAAACTCCTTCTTTAAATCTTCTGGAGTTGGTAACTCCTGTATCTTCTTCATATCCATATTCAACATTCCTCTTTAATCACCCTTTGACAATATCATATTCTAAATATTTTTTCAAAAAAAGAAAGATGAAGACAAGCTCCATCTTATTTTAGTGATTCAACAAATTCTTTGATATGTTTAGCATCCAAACCATAATAATCCAATAAATTTGCATAACCATTCCTTTATCGGTATAATACAAATAGAGAAAAGCTACTGGAAAAGCAGTGGCTGCTCTGAAATATAGTTAATGCTGAAGCACTAATCTATTTCCATTGCTAGTGGTGATTAGTGCTTTTTGCATTTTTCTATAATAATCAATGTTACTTTTAGTATTTCTACTATGGCAAATAAGCACATAGCAACATCAATATGTAGATATATATACATAAGCTTTCCTCCTGCAAAAAAAATAGAAGGATCTACTTACCTGGAACTCAAGATTCAAGGCTTTAAATCTCCTTAACAAGAGGCAACCACCAACCACATCCAGTAGCCAATTTTTATTATAAAGGTCCAATGTGAAAACATTATTAAATCCGGTAAATTTTTAAAAAATTGTTTTATAAACACAAAATAAATCACCCAGTTATATCAGATGTCTCAAAAGGAAAAAAATCATGATAGGTTACCAAATTCATCTAAGGTAAATTAGGTATGCATGATTCTTAAAGAATTATTGACACTATTTATATCGATTAAATACTTAGATGAGTTTGGTAGCCTATCATGAAGAAATTATTTTCGAACTAGAAAAAGGACACTTATAAAAATGTCCCTAATCGATATTCTAAGATGTAATCATCCATGATGAAGCCATTTCCTATATCTGTCTGTACAGAATCAATCCATTGAAAACCAAACTTCTCATATACAGCTAGACTATGCTTATTATATTTGTTGCAAGTCAAATAAATAGATGAGTAACAATACTTTTCTGCCTGTTTCTTTACATATTCAAACATTTCAGTCGCATAGTGCTTTCCTCTAGCCAAATCCTTTAAATACAGTTTAGACAAGAATAAACGATCCGGCTGATTCTGCAAACCAATATATCCGACTAGCTCATCCCCTTCATATACCTTATGATAATGATACTGCTGATGTTTGACTTGGTCTTGCATGGCATCAAAGCTTTGAAACTGTTCAACCATATAGTCAATCTGTGCCTCTGAAATGATTCCAGGAAAAAATTCATGCCAAATCTTTTCGGCAAGAATAGCTACTTCTTTTAAATCATCCTCATTTTTACACTCAACAATATTAATACTTTTCATAATGCACCTTTGAAGAATCAAACTTATCTTTTACAACCTCTTCTTGATCCATATATCCAAATGAAATCATCCACATCGGAACAATTCCCTTAGGCAATTTAAAATATTGGTTGATTGCCAAATAACGCTCTTCATTCGGATACACACCCAGCCAGCATGAACCAATACCCAAGCTTTTCGCTTCAATCAACATATTCTCTGTAGCCGCTGCCAAGTCTTGTTGACAATAATCTAAACTATCATTCTTATTTTTATCCGCACAAACAACCATTCCCATAGCTGCATCTTTTAGAAAGGATGCATAAGGTGTCATTTGACTTAAATCCTTTAATGTATCTTTATTTTGAACGACAATAAACTGCCAAGGCTGACTATTTCTAGCGCTAGGTGCACTAAATGCTGCCTTTAAAATCAAATCAATCTCTTCTTTTTTTAAAGATTCTTGTTTATATTTTCTTACACTTATACGATTAAAAATTGCATCCATACTCCATTCTCCTTTTCTCACTATTATATCACAATTTTGAAAATTCGCTTTCATTATATAATGACTATTTTTTTCTTTGTGTTACAATACAAGAAGGAGGATTTAACCATGTTAAAATTTGAACCATTCTATCAAGAATACGAAAGAACATTAGATGCCTTCTCATTGGCATTCTCAACCATTTATTTTGAACAAATGACAATTGCACCTAAGAAAGGAATTCCTTATTCAAATGAAATGTTGTCTAGACTATCTAAACAAGCTTTCATCATTGAAAATGATCCAGAAACAATCAAAAAGATCAAGGAATACGCAAAGACATTGCCAGAAGGAAGTTTAGAAAAGAAAGAAGTCGATTATCGTCTTGAAGCATTAGCACAATCTGAAAACATTCCTAGTGATGTATATGCGAACTATGTAAAAGTCAAAGCCGATAGTGAACTTGCTTGGCATGAAGCTAAAGAAGCAGATAACTATGAACATTTCAAACCGCATTTACAAGCCATCATGAAAGAGACTTTACACCTTTTAGAATATGATCCTAAATTCAATGGAAATAATGCGTATGATGTATTATTGGATCGTTATGAAAAGGGAATGACACAAGAAAAATATGATGCATTCTTTAATAATGTTAAGGAAAAATTAGTTCCATTGATTCATGAAATTCAAAACAAGCCACAAATCAATGATGACTTACTTCATGAAACATATGATTTGGATCGCCAAGAAAAATTTATGGAAGTAATCTGTGATTTCATGAAAGTAGATTTTGGTAAAGTATACCTTTCAACCACAGAACACCCATTCACTGATTTCTTCTCAAGTAACGACGCTCGTATCACAACACACTATTATCCAGACCAATTTTTGAGCGCTATCCTTTCAACTGTACACGAATATGGACATGCTCTTTATGGACTACAAATGGATCCTGCATTTGAAGGAACCATGCTTACACAAGCTGTTGGTTCGGCTGCACACGAATCGCAATCTCGTTTCTTAGAAAACCACGTCGGTAGAAGTCACGCTTTCTGGCAAGCAAACTATAATCAATTAGTAAATTTATTCCCAGAATTTAAAGATGTTTCTGTTGACGAGTTAGTAAACATGATCAATAAAACAGAATGTGCTTTGATTCGTACAGAAGCCGATGAGTTGACATACCCATTACACATTATGGTTCGTTATGAAATCGAAAAAGAAATTGCGAAAGGCAATGTAGATTATGATAAGTTACCAGAACTATGGGCCGATAAATACGAAGAATATTTAGGTGTTCGTCCTACAAACTATAAAGAAGGTGTCTTACAAGATATGCACTGGTCTACAGGATACTTAGGATACTTCCCAACATACGCATTGGGTAGTGCGTATGCAGCACAATTGTATGCAACAATGGAAAAACAATTTGATGTAAAAGAAGCCCTACTAACAAACCACTTTGAAAAAATCACAAACTGGTTAAAAGACAATGTACACCATTATGCCGCAAGTAAATCTATGGCTGAAATCGTAGAAGAAGTAAGTGGAGAACCATTTAATCCTGATTACTACACAGATTATTTAATTAAGAAATACAAGAAATTATACAATCTAGACTAACATGAAGAAGTGAGTAACATCACTTCTTTTTCATTCATTTATTATTCCTTTGAAAAATCCGACAAATCAATAGCCGAAGAAACATCTCCACGTTTAAAATCACTTACCGCACGATCCATATCTGCCAAGGTTCTAGATGAAATGCTCTTTGACACTGACAATTCCCGAGGTTTGAGAATAATACAACCATTTCCATATTCTTTAACATTGTAATATTGATAAGTCGCTCCTCTAAGAGTAATTCTTTTTTTGTTATCCAAATGTGCAACATAATCCTTCATTATCAACACCTCCAATTCAAACATCAACATAAGCATTCCCATCTTTTATTATTAAAATATGCAATATTCTATTCTCTGTCAATCTTCTTTTACTTGTTCATTATCATTAAGAAGGATTGTATGCAACAATAAGAAAACAAATTCATTTATTGATTAGTATGGGTAGAATGGTTAAAAAAAACTGATTAAATAGAATGAAAGAAGAAGGTCAAATCTCTCAACATGGTAAAGGTAAAAATACATTCTACATTCTAAAAGAAAAGAAGTGATCATTATAAAATGGACCCTGTAAAACGGACACAATAAAAAAAGTACATTAGTACCTAGTCC
>OGLM01004085.1_pt1 | contig 11114 bp, 9 predicted proteins | sample 1572531 | NCBI WGS metagenome assembly OGLM01 (sample SAMEA2581909, study PRJEB24529) | metagenome | biome: Human gut stool | place: China | collected 2011 | reverse complement strand
GTGTTAAGAAGAAGAAACAGATATTCATATTTCTTTTCAGCTAAATGAGTATTTTTACAAATGTTCAGAAGCATTTTCATCGAAACCTCCCTTCGTATCAAGAGCAAATATTACCCATTCTGCAATGTTAGTTGCATGGTCTCCTATTCTCTCAAAATACTTGGCAACCATAAGAAGATCTGCAGCCTGCTCACCATTGGCTGAATCTGCCTGTATCATTGCAATAAGGTCATCTCTTACCTTTTCAAAAAGGTCATCTACCACATCATCATATGCTATAACTTTTCTTGCCTTGTCCATGTCCTTCTCAACATAAGCTTCAATACTTCTGATTAACATAAGCATTGTCTCAGAAGCCATCTGGTTGATGTGCTCTAACTTCTTTATGTATGGCTGGTTGGCAAGTTTAATAGTTATCTCGCCGATATCTGCTGCCTGGTCACCAATTCTTTCCATATCAGTAACCATCTTTAAAGCTGCTGTAATTGTTCTTAAATCCTTAGCAACCGGCTGTTGCTGGATAAGAAGATTAAAGCAGATGCTCTCAATAGTCTTCTGCTCCCTGTCAATCTCCTCGTCCTGAATCATAACCTTTTTAGCAAGCTCTGCGTCCTGTTTTACAAGCGCATCAACTGCCTTTCGTATAGAATCTTCAATTGCAGAGCCCATCTTCATCATTTCTTTATTAAGTCTGTCAAGCTGTTCGTCAAATTTACTTCTCATCATCCAAACCTTCCTGTGATATAATCTTCTGTCCTCTTATCCTGCGGGTAAGAGAATATCTGCTTAGTATCTCCAAACTCCACCATCTCCCCTACAAGGAAAAATGCTGTCTGATCCGAAACTCTCGTTGCCTGCTGCATGTTATGTGTTACCACGATTACTGTGTATTTCTTCTTTAAGTCTTCCATCAGTTCCTCAATCTTGGCTGTAGATATAGGGTCAAGAGCTGATGTTGGCTCATCCATAAGAAGAACTTCAGGCTGTACTGCAAGAGCTCTTGCTATACAGATTCTTTGCTGCTGTCCACCTGAAAGACCCATGGCCGATTTTTTCAATCTGTCCTTAACCTCATCAAATATAGCTGCTCCACGAAGACTCTCCTCGACTATCTGGTCGAGTCTTTTCTTATCTCTTATACCGTGAACTCTTGGGCCATAAGCAATATTGTCATATATGCTCATCGAGAAAGGATTAGGCTGCTGGAATACCATTCCTACCTTCTTTCGAAGTATTGTAGTATCAACTGACGGGTCATATATATCCTCACCATCAAGAAGCACCTTGCCATCTATTCTTACACCGTCAACAAGATCATTCATACGGTTTAATGTCTTTAAAAATGTTGATTTACCGCAGCCAGATGGTCCGATAAATGCTGTCACAGCATTTTCCTGTATATCCATGTTCACATCCTTAAGGGCGTGATTCTCACCGTAATACAGGTTCAGATTTTCAACTTTAACTTTAATCTTATTACTCATATATTCCTCCCAATTAGTGCTTTTCGAGCTTCTTAGCGAGCCTCTTTGTACCAAAATTAATAAGAAGTACAATTACAAGCAGCACAACCGCGATACCAAATGCCACCTCAAATTCACCCTTATTTGCGCTTAAGTAAAGCTGGATAGTAAGTGTTCCGCCCGAATGAAATATTTTCTCAAGAAATGCATCGAAAGACTTTGGAAGAAGATGTGCACTTCCTGCTGTAAAAAGCAATGCTGCTGATTCACCAATAATTCTTCCTATTGCAAGGATTACTCCTGTTACAATTCCAGGCATTGCTGACGGAAGAAGAATTGTTCTGATTGTGTACCATTTACCTGCGCCTAAACCTACCGCTCCTGTTCTGAAGCTGTCAGGTACAGTCTTTAACGCTTCCTGTGTATTTCTTGTAACAAGCGGAAGCACCATTAATGTAAGTGTAAGAGAACCTGTCAGAAGTGAATATCCCATGTGGCATAACTGTCCGAAGAAAAGCATACCAAACAGGCCAAATATAATTGATGGAATTCCTGCAAGTGTCTCTGTTGCAAATATTATAACTGTAACAAGCTTTCCCGGTTTGGCGTACTCATTTAAATAAATCGCAGCACCTACACCGATTGGCGTTGTAATTATCATAGTAAGTAATATTATTATCAATGTGTTCAGAATATTACCGGCAATTCCCACAGTTCCGTGAAGAATTGATGTAACACCTGTAAGAAATGCCCAGTTTACACGCCTTGCTCCCTTTGCGAACACATATATAATAATTCCCAAAAGCAGGAGAACTGAAAATGCTGCACATACATATATTGCTGTATAAACTGCTATTTCTTCCGGATGTCTTTTCTTGGCTTTAAGATTATCCATTTGCTTTCTCCCCTTTCTTCTGCATAAATGTAATTATCAGGTTAATAATCATTATGAAAATGTAAAGAACAAGTCCTACTGTGAAAAGAACCTGTCTGTGTACTCCATCTGCGTAACTCATCTCACTTACAATCTGTGTTGTAAGAAATCTTACTGAGTTAAATGGAAGCGGAAGATTTACTGAACCACCGGCTACCAGATTAATAGCCATTGCCTCACCTAAGGCTCTTCCTATACCTAATACGATGCCTGTTATAATCCCTGACTTGGCTGCTGGAACTACAACCTTGAATATTGTCTGTATCTTAGTTGCTCCAAGAGCAAGTGATGTTGCTCTTAAATTCATTGGAACTGCCCTGATTGCTGACGCGCTCATATTGATAACTGTTGGAAGTATCATTATTGCAAGCACCAGCACTGCAGCCAGGAGGTTGGCTCCTCCTGTGTACTGATGTGTTGTGGAATTCGCGAATACATGCTTTTCTAATTTATAAAGGAGGGGGTTTAATAGCATTAATCCGAGAAGTCCGTATATAACAGAAGGAATTGCTGCTAACAGTTCAACTGCCGGCTGAACTACTGCTGCAAGTTTTTTTCCTGCTATCTCTGTCAAAAAAACTGCTGTTAATAATCCAATTGGAACACCGAGAAGAATCGCAAGTGTTGTTCCTGCAATTGATGAAAGAATTATGTATACAATTCCATATGCAGGTGGTGTAGCCGTTGGTGCCCATACTGTTTTAAAGAGCAGATCTGCTATTCCGACACTTTTAAGACTCTCTGTTCCTTTTATGAACATATAGATAGTAATGGAGCAGACTGCCAGGATAGCTACTACCGCACATATAAGGAATATAAACCGTGCCACGCTTTCACTTGCATGCTTTGACTTTTTATTGCCTTTTAACGAACCATTTGCCGTTGCCTTAACAGCTTCTGGTGTTTTATTTATTTTGTTCATACCAACATTTATAACCTCATCCATGTCAATCTCTCCATTCAGAATCTATATTAACCGCGGCTTACTCTGGGAGAATTAAGCCTACGCCCTTGATAACCTTCTTGCCTGCGTCAGACTTTACGAAGTTGAACCATGTCTGAACAAGCTCACTCTGTGATGAAACAGAACCCTTAGTAGCCATTACAAATGGTCTTGAAAGTGTATACTTACCAGCCTTAATGTTATCCTCTGTTGCATCTACACCATCAAGCTTTAAAGCTGCAACTGTCTTATCAACTACATCTAATGAAACATATCCGATTGCACCTGGAGTTGCTGCAACCTTGGCAAGTACAGCACCTGTACTGTCAAGTTCCTGTGCATATGCACATTTATTCTTAACTTCAAGAAGTTCCTCAAATGCTCCTCTTGTACCAGAGGCTGCCTCTCTGCCGATTACTACGATAGCTTCGTCTGAACCGCCAAGATCCTTCCAGTTAGTAATCTTACCTGTGTAGATGTCTGTAAGCTGCTGCTTTGTTACATTAGTAACCTTGTTGTTCTTGTCAGTAATCATTGCAATACCATCAATAGCTACGATGTTCTCTTCAATACCTGCTGACTTTTCCTTGTCTGATAAAGCTCTTGAAGCGTTACCGATATCAACTGATCCAGATGTTACTGACTCGATACCTGCGCCTGAACCTGTATATTCTGTTGTTACTGTTACATTAGGATATTCTTCCATGAATGCTTCCATGAGAGCGCCACACATCTTTTCCATTGATGTACTTCCTGCTAACTGAATCTTTCCTGAAAGTTCCTTAGTTGTGCCTCCGTTTGCTGAGCCATCTCCATTTGATGATGTACCTGTTCCACAGCCTGCTAATGCTGCAAGGCCTAATGTTGCTGTTAATGCAACTGTAAGTAACTTTTTAATTCCTTTTCTCATAACTTTCGTTACCTTCCTCGTTTTTTATTTGCAAGCATTAACAGAAGATTTTCGTAGGGGCTTGAATCAGTTTCCTGACCGAATGATATGTGAGTCGTCTCAAAAAAAGAAAACCCTCTGCATCTGCTTGCAGAGGGTATGTTATCAATGTTATGTAAAATGCATAATCTCACGTTCGTAAAGATTTTGTAAAATGTATGTGATTATCTTAAAGTCTTTCTGAATATTATTATAAAATATGCCGTTCCTATAATAGATGTAAATGCCCACGCACTCGCATACACAAGATAGAGTGACATCAGTGTATGTATACTTGCAAATATTGTACACACCCATATGATTCTGAATACAACAGAGCCCATTATAACTATTATTGTAGGTATAACGCTTCTGCCAAGTCCTCTTGCTCCCGCTGCCGCATTATCCATAAATGCGGATATAAAATAAGAGCATCCCATTATTCCAAGTCTTATTGATCCATAATGCAATACATCCGGATCACTTGTGAACAGGCTAAGAAACTGTGTCCTGAAAACTACAAGCAATGCACCAAGCACTGCTCCTATAAGAAATGAATACATCTGTGTAACAAGATATGCTTTCTTAATCCTGTCACGCTTTCTTGCTCCCAGATTCTGCGCTATAAAGCTTGTACATGCAGTATAGAATGCAGCCATCATATCATACACAATATTATCAGCATTAGCCGCAGCCGAATTGCCCTCAACAACTACATGGTCAAATGAATTGACTGCTGACTGTATATAGAGATTGGCAACTGCAAAAAGTGAATACTGTACTGCTGCAGGCAATCCAATCTTTAACACTCTCGCTGCTATATGCGAATCCATTCCTATATTTCTTATATAAAGCCCGTAATCCTTGCCACAGCCAAACAGGAATTTAAGTATCAGAAATGCTGATATATACTGTGATATTATACTTGCCAGTGCAACACCGACAACTCCAAGCCTGCATACTATTACAAAGAACAGATTAAGTACCACATTAATTATCCCCGCTGTAATAAGATACATAAGTGGCCTTTTGGTATCTCCTACTGCACTTAACACGGCATTACCATAGTTATACATGGCAAGTGCCGGTGAACCAAGAAGATATATTGTAAGATATATAACGGCGCCATCTATCAGTTCTTTCTTAGTTCCTATAAGATTCAGCACCGGTCTTGAAAGGAACAGTCCTGACAAAAGCAGCAGCAGTCCTGCAATCATGCATATTACAATTGAAGTGTGGACTGCCCTCTTTACATTTGCACTATTCTTAGCCCCCACAAACAGCGCGACTACAGCGTTGACACCACCTGCTAGTCCTAGCAGGATGCCGGTTGTCAATGTAATAATTATACTCGTTGAACCTACCGCACCAAGTGCCAGTGGTCCTACAAATTTACCAACTACCGCCACATCACACAGGTTGAACATAACCTGCAGTACATTTGACAACATAAGCGGCACTGAATACATTAATATTTTCTTTGGCAGGGAACCTGTCGTCATATCTATTTCATTTGATTTCATAACCTTATCTTAAACCCTTTAAATAATCCTTCTGCTCTGGTGTAATGCGGTAACTCTCTACAGCCTTCTGTATTGACTTTCTGTGTACCCATTCAGAAAGCCTGTGTTCCTGTATATAAGGAATCGCCGCATCCCACTGTTTAGCAAGTGCTGTAGCCATATACCATGCAATCATCATATTTACATAGTACTCTTCTGACTTTACGCTTGCAACAAGCTGTATATATTCTTCTTTAAAATCTTCATCAAGAAACAGGCGCATCATTACACCCATCCCATATCTCTTAACATATGTGGCATCTGTTGCAATCCAGTTCTTCGCCCGCTCAAGAACATCTTCTTTATTCTTATCAAAACATTTTGGAAGCGGTGAATCACAGGTTGCCCAGTTATCAATATATGGAAGAAACTTCTCAAGCTCACTTATACACTCATCATAATCCTTAATCTGCCCTATGAGCATCATGTGAAGATTATTCTCCTCATAAAACTCATGTGGCAGTTCGCGCATAAACTGCTCAATTTCTCCGCTCTTTGCATACTCCTTTGCAAATTTTCTTAAAACCGGAGTCCTTATTCCTATAACTGTCTCTTTATCAATCCCCGGAATCAGACTGCTGTTAAAATCCCTGTACTCTGTGTCCTGCAGCTTAAATAATTCTTCCTGTAAATGCGTCATACTTTCCTCCTATGTGAGCTGGCTGTAGGCTTTCCATGGCTTCACTCATCGCCTCGGATTGCGCGAGCAGCTCATACTCCAGAACTTCGTTCTGTCGTTGTCGCGGTGCTCCTCGTAAATCCATGCAAAGTTCCCAGTCCGTGCAAGCACGGCTGCCAGCTTTTTCCGTCTATTCTCATCGCTACCAGTGTGCCGTTCCGGCACACGAAAAAAGTGGAAGCATCGACTGCCTCCACTTTAGATAGTAGCGAGAGAGGGATTTGAACCCACGACACCACGGGTATGAACCGTGTGCTCTAGCCAACTGAGCTATCTCGCCATAATATTTACTGAATGTCTTAAAAAGAAATGGGGCCTACAGGGCTCGAACCTGTGACCCTCTGCTTGTAAGGCAGATGCTCTCCCAGCTGAGCTAAGACCCCACATTCAGAACAATTCGTTTGATTTCTCTCGCAAACTGCTTTGCTATTATAATATTAAAATGTGCTACCTGTCAAGCACTTTTTTGACTTTTTTCAAAAGTTTTTTCAAACTTTTTCTCAACCATTAAATCTGAGATGAGCTTTCCAGACTGCTACAGGCATTCACTACAAGAAAAACCTACTCAAACCTATCAAATGTATGATTTCGTAGGTCATTTAACCTGCATGGGCACTGTTATTCCAGCCCGATGACCTACTCAATCGTTAATATAGCTCTTTTGAGTAGGTTTTTTGCCCGCCTTTATTTTATAATACCGCATCATTTGCAGTAAAAAAGCCTACTAAAATCACTCTTTTTTATTAATTAGTGGGCTTTTCATTTGCTTACAATCAAAAACTTCATTTTAAAAACCTACTCAAGTTACAATTAATACCACTTTCGTAGGTCTTCCCCACAGAGACTGACAATCACAGCAGACTGTCATCCACATCGGGCTGCCAACCTCATCAACCCAACAGCCACATCAGACTGACAGCATCACCAGCCTGCTGCACCCGCCAACCTGACACCCTGCTTATGCCAGGTAATTTACAAATCCAGAATATATCCGGTCTAGAACAGATATCTCGTCCACAACAGGAAATTCTTAATCAGCTTCATTCTGCGTTCTCTCTTAGGAGTAAGCTCTACAGGCTGCACATTATATGGATTGTCATAGCTTCCGTCAATATTTGCTTTTCTTGCACTATGCTCATACTCTTCCATTGCTGTCCCTAACTGTCTATTAATCTCCGGGCTGTCAATAACCAGCATAAGTTCGGTATCAAGATAAGCACTTCTCATATCAATATTAAAAGAACCGACCACAGAGATATTATCATCAATAAGAACTGACTTGCCGTGGTATGAATAGCCGCCTTCATATTCCCACACTTCAAGCCCTGTGCCAAGCACCTTATCCTTATGTGCATAATAATCTGCTGAACCAAATGGATTGCCATTATTACCTACAGAATTAGTCATTAAAGAAACATTTCCAACTGAGTCACATACTTTCTTTAATCCGTCATACATGTACTGGTTGCAGATGATATATGGAGTATGTATCTTAACCTTCGAATCTGCCTGTTCCATAAGGCTTGTAAGCTGATACCACACTACCGGCTTTTTCGCGCCACATTCTATCGGATTACTCAGAAGCGCTATATTATTCACCTCAACGGTCTCATCTTCATAATCAGCGTCAGTCAGATAATCTTTGTTATCTGCATAATATATACTGTAGTTATCAAGCAGCTCCTTTCTCGCCGCCTTGACCTTCTTATTGCCTGCACATCTGTTATTCTTTAAAAATGCTTTGCTCTCCTTATAGTTCCATACACTCTCATAATAAGCAAGAACATCATTCACAGAACCGTTTTCATCAGGGTTATCACAGGCAACAAGCACATCCCTGTCGTAATTCTTATGTCCTGGATATGCTCCCAGAAAATAATTAAATGTATTCCTTCCTCCAAGAATATAATTCGTCCTGTCTGCTATGACATATTTGTCATGAAGCCTTCCCATTGACTGCCATGGCTTGAATGGATTAACTTTGTTATATATCTTCACATTGACATTGTCAGATGACGCAAGTGCCTTAAAATTAGGATTGCCTTTCATCTTAGTAAACCCAGATACACCATCAACTATTACATTAACCGATACTCCCCTGTCTGCAGCGTCTATAAGTGCGCCAAGCATAAGTTTTCCGCTGTCATCAGACCTGAAGTCAAATGTAGAGAGAATAACTTCTTCCTTCGCGTTGCTTATCATTCTTATTCTCTCCTTAAGTGCCTCATCATTATCCTCGATAATGCGTGCACGCTCGGCACTTGTTCTCTCTTTCCATATGCCCTGTTCATCAAGCTGCTTCATCTCGTCAGCAGTAAGTTCTGGCTGTCTGTGGTAAGTTATTAAAGCACATGATACAATTGCTGCAACTAGCGCAACAAGCAGTATCACTGCTCCAAGAATTATTCTTTTCATAAGCTTTCTCCTGTTGTAAGATTTCAAGATTATTCTCCTTAAATATTATCTCTATCCTTTTATTACCCCGGCTCTCCCGTAAACAAAAAAGATGTGTCATATATTATATATACAACACACCTTTTCGATATCACATTAAATATTTATGAATTATTCTTAAATTATCTGATATAGTTAGTCTTTATCTTGTTCTCACCCTGTGGAAGCTCAATTCCTGCCTTCTTCGCTGCATCTACTGACTTAACAAGCCATGCAAAATTCTGACCTAAAAGTCTCATTGTCTGCATGCCTTCCTCGTCCTTTACAACTTCATCTGGAGTATTGCCATGTACTATATTCCAGTAATTAGATGACACAACCGGCATCTGGTTAATCTGGAAATACTTATTCAACACATCAACAGTTGATGTTGTTCCACCACGGCGGGCAGATGCGATTGAAGAACCACATTTGTAACGAAGCTCATTGCCATATGCACCAAATAATCTGTCGAGGAACATCATTATCTCTCCTGTTGGAGAAGCATAGTAAACAGGTGAACCAACTATAAGTCCGTCTGCATCAGTTATCTTAGCGCCAACTTCCTTGACAACTGCGTCAAGCTCGCCCTTAACAACTCTGCTGCCAACTGCAACTATCTCAGTCTCAATACCCTGTGCCTCTAATTCCTTAGCAACAACAGAAAGTGCTGTATATGTACAGCCCGCATCTCTTCTGCTGCCATTAACTAATACAACTTTCATGTTAACTCCTTCCTGTGCATGCTTTCCGCGCACATACAATTATTGATTAAACATTAATCTCTGCCTTCATACCAAGCTCTTCCTTATTAGAATCAAGAATAGGCTTGATAACATTAGCAAGATACTCGTCAACCTGTTCCTTAGAACGTCCAACATACTTCATTGGATCAAGCTTTGACTGTAACTCCTCAAGAGTAACGCCAAACATTGGCTCTGCTGCAATAAGCTCAAGAAGATTATTATCAAGACCTTCCTGCTTAACTCTCTTTCCTGCTATCATAGAAAGCTCTCTTATCTTCTCATGGAGTTCCTGTCTGTCTCCGCCTGCCTTAACAGCATCCATCATAATGTTCTCTGTTGCCATGAATGGAAGCTCTGCCATCATATGCTTGATGATAACCTTGTCATATACAACAAGACCATCAACAACATTCAAGTAGAGGTCAAGGATTCCGTCAACAGCAAGGAATCCTTCAGGAACTGACATTCTCTTATTAGCTGAATCATCAAGTGTTCTCTCAAACCACTGTGTTGATGAGACAATTGCCGGGTTAAGTGCATCACTTATAACGAAATCAGCAAGTGAAGCCATACGCTCACTTCTCATAGGGTTACGCTTGTAAGCCATAGCTGATGAACCAATCTGTGATTTTTCAAATGGCTCTTCAACTTCCTTAAGGTGCTGTAATAATCTGATATCATTAGAGAACTTGTGTGCACTCGCAGCAATTCCTGCAAGTACATTAAGCACTCTTGTATCAACTTTTCTTGAATATGTCTGTCCTGAAACTGGAACGCATGCGTCAAATCCCATCTTTTCTGCAATCTTTCCGTCAATCTGGCGAATCTTATCCTGATCTCCATTGAAAAGTTCAAGGAAGGAAGCCTGTGTACCTGTTGTACCCTTACAGCCTAAAAGCTTCATTGTAGAAAGTACATAGTCAAGATCTTCAAGATCCATAACTAATTCGTTGAGCCATAATGTAGCTCTCTTACCAACTGTAGTTGGCTGTGCTGGCTGAAAATGTGTGAAAGCCAGTGTAGGCTGTGCCTTATATTTATCTGCGAACTTAGAAAGCTCATCAATAACATTAACAAGCTTCTTACGAACAAGCTTTAAGCCTTCTGTCATGATGATGATATCAGTGTTATCACCAACATAGCATGAAGTTGCTCCAAGATGTATGATACCTTTAGCCTTAGGGCACTGAAGTCCGTAAGCATATACATGTGACATAACATCATGTCTTACTTCTTTCTCTCGTCTCTTGGCATCCTCATAGTTAATATCATCCTTGTGAGCCTTCAGCTCATCAATCTGCTCCTGTGTAATAGGAAGTCCAAGTTCATGCTCTGTCTCTGCTAATGCAATCCAGAGTCTTCTCCATGTCTTAAACTTCATGTCAGGAGAGAAAATGTACTGCATTTCCTTGCTTGCGTATCTTTC
>OGLM01004074.1_pt1 | contig 11138 bp, 9 predicted proteins | sample 1572531 | NCBI WGS metagenome assembly OGLM01 (sample SAMEA2581909, study PRJEB24529) | metagenome | biome: Human gut stool | place: China | collected 2011 | reverse complement strand
ATTCAGATTCAGACCTTCTGCTCCCGGTTGTCAGGTATGGTACTATTGTGAGGGTGATGAAGGGAAAATGCGCATGAGCAATGAAGAGAGCAGGAATGTATGTTTCCTACGTAATGATTACGAACATGTGTATTGGTTATGTGCAGTCCTGTATGGTGAACGTATCGTTGTCATGGACAGCAAAGAGGACTACTACCTGGTGGATTCAAATATGAAGAAGACTTATATAGGATGCAATCATCCAAAGAATGAGAAGGAAGATTTGAATTTTGTGATGCCTCGCCTTGGCAAGAAATACTATCATGAGGCGATGTTGCAAAAAAAGGAAATGGAAGCAAACGAGATGCTTCTTTTGCATGAGAAGTCAGAAGCAGGACATGTGGAATTGTATCAGGCAGGAAAGAAATGGGGTGTGAAGGTAGATGGTAAAGTTATCGTGCCACCCCTCTACTGCAGTATAGCGCAACCTGTTGGTGCCTATTGCGCCTTTGAAGAGATTCCCAAACATTGGGGCGTTATGACATTGAAAGGAAAAGTGATTGTTGATGCCAAATATGAGAAGGTGGAGATTCGTGACAATGGAATCGCCGTGGTAACAGGTATCACGGGAAAAACACAGACAATCAAACTTTTAAAGGTAAAAGAGTAAAAGGACAAAAAGGCTTTTTGCTTTTTGAAATGACAATGAAGAAGATAAAGCTTTTTGATTATCAGGAGGACATGGTGAAGAGAGTTCAGGAGGCATTCAAACATCATGATGCTGTCATGGTGCAAATGCCGACTGGTACGGGAAAGACGTATCTGCTTGCCGCCCTCGTAGGTTTGTTCTTGAAAGAGGAAGTGTGGGTGGTAGCCCATCGTCGTGAACTCGTTTCACAAATCAAGAACACCTTGGAAAGATTCTTCTCTTCCCTTAAATCCACCTCCATCAAGGTGACATCGATACAATGGTTGTCGAGACACTATGGAGAGATGGAAGAGAAGCCGGGGTTGATAGTGATTGACGAGGCGCACCATGCTTTGGCGGAGACTTACGCAGAAGTGATGAATGCCTATCCGAAGGCGAAGAAGTTGGGACTGACTGCTACGCCATACCGATTGAATGGCAAGGGATTCACGGATTTGTTTGATACCCTGCTGTGCTCATGGAGCATGGAGAAGTTTATTGCCGAAGGACGGTTGAGTCTTTATGACTACTACTCCATCAAACCAAACAGTGCTGACCAGCTGCTGATAGACTCGTTGCAGAAACGAGGTGCTGATGGTGACTATCAGCAAAAGGAACTGAACGAGGTGATGGATGTGAAGCCATCACTCGAAAGACTATGCCTTACCATCAAGGAGTATGTGCCTGGGAAGAAAGGTATTGTCTATGCTATTAGTATTCTACATGCTGAGCATATTGCGGAGTTCTATCGGGAGAATGGCATCAAGGCTGTGGCGATTTCGAGCAAGACACCGCTTGCTGAACGACAAGAACTTATTGAAAGATTCAAATCTTCCTCGCTCTCCTCTTCCCTAAAATCCGCTTCAAATACTTCCGATGAGATTGAGGTACTGGTAAGTGTGGATTTGTTCTCGGAGGGCTTCGACTGTCCTGATGTGGAGTTCATACAGTTGGCAAGACCTACGCTGTCATTGGCTAAGTATATGCAGATGGTGGGACGTGGACTGCGAGTGGCTGAGGGTAAGGAATTCTGCGTGATACTGGACAACGTGGGACTGTATAAGCGGTTTGGATTGCCATCTGTGGACAGAGATTGGCAGAGTATGTTTGAAGGACGTACATCCCTGGAGGACATTCTGCAAGAGGCGTGTCTGCAAGTCAATAGTCACAACTGTAGGATGGATGTGCTGATGGATGGTGATGAGGAAATGATGAAAATTATCAACCATGATCGCCAACAGCAGATGATCATGGACACCTATGGCTATCAGATTGTAGAAGACGAAAAAGGACTGAAGGGCATCAAGGATAAGGATGGCAAGATGATATTGGAATGCCAATACAAGAAGATTGATGTGACCAACAATGGTTTTGCCTATTGCTACATAAGAAAGAAAGTAGGTAGAAAGGAATGGATTGACTTACGGAACAGGTTGTGGTTTGCCAATAAGCCCCAAAGTGTAAAGCTGATGGGCATTGACTTCTGTACAGAGGATGGCAAAAAGCTATACCCTCGCATCCTATCGAAGTATATTGATGAAAAGACCTATCTGACGGTGAAGACCTTGGAACTGCAAGTAGGAACAGGACTGAGTTGGAAGCATAGGTTTATTCCTTGGGATGAGCCAAATAAGGTGTATCTGTACAAAGAAGGAGAAGGCAACTCGCGACTGTATATTGATGAGAATGAGCAATATTATGTGCAGAAGAACATCGGTAGCCAACTGGAGAAAGTAGATTCCCAGGAGGAGTTGGCTGAGTTTGCCCAAAGAGACAAAGCAGAAAGGAAGAAGAGCTTAGAAAAGCTTAAGAATTCATATAAACATTATGAATATTATCCTGTTGATAATCTCTATCCTGTCAAGAAATATCTTGGAACGGCGAAAGATAAGATAACAATCGAAAAAGACGGTATTTGGCATGTGGAGGATGCACAGGTAAATGAAAGCTATTGGGTTGACCCTGTCACACATAGGAAACATTATACAAGACCTGTCCTGTTTAAACGTGGCTATCTGAACATCCTAAGGGAAGGCGACTGGTGCTATGTGAGAAACATTCCTGGACTTAGGAATAGACCATTAAGACAATGGGAAATTGTGGCAGATGACAACATCTGTGTCATCAATAATAAGTATCTGATAGAGAAAAGTGAGCCAGATCAATGGTACAAGATATGCAGAAGAACAGACGACTTCACTTATTTTTCTGTATTGGCATGCTTTTATGAAAGTGAATACATCAAGGATGATACGGAGATTCAAATTACTCAATTTGATGGCGAGGGCTTGAAAATGTCCCAAGAAGGAATGCCTTATACACCAATTGTGATAAAAACACGCAAAAGAAGAAGGTGGTAGTGACGAAAACAGACCGATGTGAACGAGAGTTCATGTCGGTCTGTTTTCGTTTATGTATGTTTCTTCGTAGAAGGATAGAAAAGATGGTCTTTGTCCAAGAATACAGGATAGAACACAGATTCTATGATGTAACCAGCAAGCCTTGGCTTTTGACCGCCGATTTTCCGAATCGTCCCCCAAGAAACCTTGCCTTTGATATGCGGAGGAATTTTGAAGTAGCTGTTTTCTGGGAAATCACCATATATCTTCAAGAGTCCCTGCTGTACAGCTTCTTGTCTTGTAAAAGAGCATACTTCAACAAATCGCCCTACAAGTTTATCAAGCATTTTCTCTTCTTGCCATTTTTCAAGAGTCTGTCCTGGAGGGCATTGGTTGAAATCGAAATCCTTGAAGTTGAAAGATAACTTGGGCTGTTCATCTTTCACCTTACGCTCATCTCTTACATTGGCAGTACGGCTTTCGGAAGCAGCAGTGCCTCTGAACTTATTCTCAAACTTACTCTTCTTTTTTGCTGCCATACTCCATGATGAATTTATCAATGTTGCCGAAATAAGGAATAGCACCATAGCGTCCCAGCAGATAATCCTTAGAGAAAGACGCATCGTTACGGACGCTATTAGCCTGATTGATTTTGTATTCCACTAGAGAGTACAAATCAGATGCACCCTCAGAAGATTTCTCAGCGAACCATATCTGATCACGACGAAGCAAATCCTTACGCAAGAGGTTTGTATCGTGAGTTGTTATAATCAACTGTGCCCCCAAGGTATTCATCACACTATAGAATAGTTTGAGCAATTCTACAGACAACTGTGTATGAAGACTTGCGCCAAACTCGTCAATCACAAGCACACCACCATTTTGGATGGTGTCGAAGAATGGTCCAAGAAGAGCAAACAGTTTGGTTGTACCCAAGGACTCAAATTTGAAATTCAACTGCTCCTTACCAATTACCGACCCATTGTCATACAGATCATGGGTTGAAAGAATTTCCAACTCATGTTGCTCTATCCGTTGGTTGGAATCTGTAGTGAAATGGATGCCCAAACGAGACAATATTTCAAAAGGAGTATCTTGCGTGTCAACTTCCTTGACATTCTCTTTAACGTTCATATCCTTGATGCAATTATCCACTATGCCAATCATGTTGAGGATTTGCTCACGAATCAAAGGATTGTGTATAAAAGTCCTTGCAGTATAAGCCAAGGTGTTATCGTCTAAACCTGAAAGAATATTGAAACGCTTGCGAAACCATTCTTTTACCTTCATTGCCACTTCCACATTGAATTGAGCTGCTGTGGAAAGGTATAGGGCATTACTTCTGGTTTTTGTGCCAACTCCTCTTGCACCCTTTACCACTTTTGAGTTGACCTTGATATTTTGTCCTTCACGCTTAAAACAATAGCTCTCTTTTGTACTTCCTTCAAGTAACACGAAGAGCCATTCGGTCAGCACTTTGTTCTGACAGACCTCAAATCCATATCTGTATCTTTCTCCATTGCAGATGAATCTCATTTGCATAGAAATAGGCTCTTTTGTACTTTCAACATCAAAACGATAATGAAGAAGAGAGAGACGCTTGACGATGCTCTCATCGACAAATGACCGTAGCACCATAGACTTGAAAATATCCATAGCTGCAATTACAGAACTCTTACCCGAACCATTTGCACCATAGATAGCGGCAGATCTTAAATAACGCTTGCCGTTGTCCATGATGGAAACATTCGAGTAACCATCATTGCTCTCGCACTCCTTGACAGTAGTGCTAGCAACCATACTAAGCGAAACCTCATCTCTGTATGACATAAAGTTTCTTATCGTAAATTCTATCAGCATTTGTTCATACGTTCTTGTTTGTTACGGATGCAAAAATACAAATAAATCTCCATATAACCATAAAAATTGAGATTATTTCACAAAAATCACAATAATATGTATAAGAAAACTACTTTTGGTGACTTTTGATGTAACAAAAAAGAATTTTGGGATTGAAAATAATTCCTTTATGTTTGGTCACGATATGCAGATGCTCGCCTGTTGCACGTCCTGTGGAGCCAGATTTACCAATAATGATGCCGGCAAAAACAGGAGTACCTGGGGTGATATGAACTTTAGATAGATGACAATAGCTGACGGTATTGAACTGCGCCTTTGCGCTTGATACCGACAGACAACAAACCATCCATAATGCCATTATTCTTCCAAACATGATGCAAAGTTAGAGGAAGTTAAGTAATAGACAGATATTATAATAAAGGCGTACAATGCTCAGAAATGAGTTTTGTACGCCTTTTTTGTTTCATTATGTTTTTTTATATCCCAATAGTTTGCTAATTCGCTGAAAATTATATATATTTGCAAATTAAGGGAGAAAAAACATCCCCAAAAGAGATAGACAGTTTAGGGTAAATATAAAAGAAAGGAGAACGAGATATGGCAAAGAAGAGACCACAGGTAGCGCTGGTTTATGATTTCGACGGCACACTGTCGCCGGGCAATATGCAGGAGTTTGGATTCATACAGGCTACAGGCAAGACAAAAGACGAGTTCTGGGAGAAAAACAGAAAGTTTGCAGAGGGTAAGGATGCCAACGGCATTTTGACCTATATGTATCTGATGCTCGACGAAGCCAAGAAGAACAATATCTCGCTCACCCGGGAATCTTTTCAGAAATTCGGCAAGGATGTAGAACTGTTCCGCGGCGTAAAACAATGGTTTTCGCTCGTGAATGAATATGGCAACAGTATCGGACTGGACGTAAAGCACTACATCAACTCCTCGGGACTGAAGGAGATGATAGAGGGCACACCTATCGCCCACGAATTTGAGAACATCTACGCCTGCTCCTTTCTCTACAACAAGGAGGGAATCGCCTATTGGCCAGCCGTAGCCGTAGACTATACTACCAAAACGCAATTTCTCTTCAAAATCAACAAGGGTATCAAACAGGTGAGCGACAACAGAAGAGTGAACCAGTATATCCCCGACGAGAAGCGCCCTATCCCTTTCCCCCGAATGATATACTTCGGAGATGGAGAAACCGATGTGCCTTGCATGAAGATGGTAAAGGAACATGGCGGCCACTCGATTGCGGTATATGATAACGAGGATAAACAGAAAACAGCCTGCCAGCTTGTCAAGGAGGGACGGGTAAACTTCATGTGCTCTGCCAACTACAGCAAAGGAAGCGTGATGAATATCATCGTAAAGAGGATATTGGATAAAATCAAAGCCGACTTTGAATTCGACCGCCTGATAGAACTGAACCAGAAGAAGGCATGGAAGTGATTTAAAGGTAAAAGGGTAAAAAGGTAAAAGGGTAAAAAGGTAAAAGCCCAAAAAGGACAAGAAAGTAAAGGGAGAAAGGGATTCTTTTGTGAATTCCTTGAAACTTTTCTTGGTTTTGTCGAGGATTATGCTTAATTTTGCACACAAAAATAATAATATCAAATCATATTAATGGGAAGAAACAAATACTCAGCAGGAGAAATCAAGGAAATCGGCAAGTTGCTGCGACTCAAAAACGCAGGCAACCGTTTACAACAGAAAATGATACGCCACGACCTTCGCGTGGATTATGAATTCAATATCTCTGACTTCAATGAGCCTGGCAAGGCTTTCGGAGAAGAGGAGTTGCAGGCAGCCATCAAGCGTGGCGCCATTCAGATTCTCGACGATGCCACCATCGAAGCAATGAAGGCAAAACGTGCCCGAGATAAGGCTCGCGACGAGGCAGAAAGACAGAAGGAAGCCGTAGCCAGCGGTGAACAGACCGACTGGCAGGAGGCTATGAAGGAGTGGAATGAGTATTACGAAAAGTAAAAAGGTAAAAAGAACATACTGATTACGACATATACTGATTATAAATTATTATGGCAAAAGTATTGATAAAGACATCAGAGGGCGACATCAAGGTGCGCCTCTACGACGAGACACCCCAGCATCGTGACAACTTCTTGAAGTTGGCAAAGGAGGGATATTTCGATGGCACTCTCTTCCATCGTGTCATCAAGGATTTTATGATTCAAGGCGGCGATCCAGACAGCAAAGGCGCTCCTAAAGGCAAGATGCTGGGCACAGGTGGTCCTGACTATACCATCCCTGCCGAGTTCGTTTATCCACAACTTTTCCACAAGCGTGGTGCCTTGAGCGCAGCCCGTTTGGGAGATGAGGTAAACCCAGAACGCGAGAGCAGCGGTAGCCAGTTCTATATTGTATGGGGAAAGACCTACAAGCAGAATGAACTGAAGCAGATGGAAAAGCAGATGGGCATGCAGATGGAACAGAACATCTTCAACCAGCTTGCCAAGGAGCATCATGAAGAAATCATGAACTTCCGCCGCAACCGCGACCGTGAGGGGCTGATGAAACTCCAGGACGAACTGGTGAATGAAACCAAGAAGTGCTGCAAGGAGCAGGGCTATCCTAAGTTTACCGAGGAGCAGCAGAAGGCTTATACAGAAATAGGCGGAACACCTTTCCTCGATAACCAATACACCGTTTTCGGTGAAGTGGAGGAAGGACTTGACATCGTAGAGAAGATTCAGAACTGCGAAACATTGCGTGGCGATCGCCCAAAAGAGGATGTTTCTATGCAGATTTCAGTCATCGAAGAATAAGAAATCTCCATAACGCTCCGCCGGACGGTAAATCCGGCGGAACGCCTAATAAAAACCTAAACAAATATTATATAAGTAATAACAACTATTCATTCGTATTACACAAAAAGACAAATCAATATGGAAAAATGAAAAGCAAAATGGTAAAGAGTATCATGATGCTCTTAGCATTGGCTAGTTCTAACTACAGCTATGCTTCGTCATTTTTTATTCCGCCTTTGTCTTTCTATCCGCGATATACATACCTGCCAGAATGCAGCAGGCACCTGCCAGGAAGTAAGGAGTTATCTTTTCGTCCAATACCAGAGAGGCGAAAATCATAGTGGTGATAGGGTTGAAATAAACCCAGTTGGTAGCTTTCACGGCACCCAACTTAGAGATACACCAGTTCCAGGTAAGGAAACATATCATGGATGCCAAACACCCCAGGAACAGGAGATTACCCACCACCTGAGGCTTCATAAACACATCCCATGACGGCCAACCAGAGATGATAAGATAATAAGGCAAGATGGTAAGCACACCATAGAAGAATACCTTGCGGGTAATAAAAGCTGCGCCATAATCGCCCGATACCGATTTCATCAGGAGCGAATAGACAGCCCAGCACATACATGCCGTAAACGCCAAGGCATCGCCTACAGGCGACAGATGCAGCACGAATCTGCCATTCAGCACCACGATAATCATACCTACAAAAGCAAGCAGAGAGCCCAACAGCTGTATCATGTTGATACGCGAAGAATGGCGATAAGCCAGACGAACCAGCAAGGTAGCAAAGAGCGGACAGGAGCATACGATGAGCGAAGTATTGGTTGTGGTGGTATAATTCATCGCCTCGTTCTCGCTCAGGAAATAGAGCGAACCGCCCGTTATTCCCAGCATAGCCAGCTTAAACTCATCCTTCCAGCTGTCAGCAAACATCTTCTTATGATTCACCATCAGCATCAGGATGTATGCAATACTGAAACGGAGCGTAAAGATCTGTGCTGGCGAAAGTCCGTTCAGCATCAGCACCTTGGTAGAAACAAAGGTAGTTCCCCAGATGGCTACGGTGATAAAAGCCACAAGATGATATAATAAATTACTATTATTCTGTTTCATTCTATCTGCTATTTTAAATTTTGCTGCAAAATTATAACTTTTATTCGAAATGAGCAAATTGTAAGCAAGAAAAGCAGAAAAAGACAATAAAAAGAGCGAAATTGGAACAAAAGAAAAAGTCTTAGGAGTAAGTGCAGATACGACTTCTCCTAAGACCTTATTATTTATATAGTAAAAAAAATCAAGCCTCATTTTTTCTGGAATACTCTCACGTAATCCACTTCCATCTGAACTGGGAGGGCGCTTTCGTCAACACCCTTCATGCCGCCCCAATCACCGCCCCAAGCCAGGTTGAGGATAACATAGAATGGTTTATTGAAAGGCCATGAACCCACATCATTTTTACCGTCATTGTTGAAATTGAGCAGTTCCTTACCATCCACATAGGTCTTGATATAATCAGGAGTCCACTCCAGGCGATAAACGTGGAAACCGTCTTCAGCACCCGCAGTCAGACGTTCCTTGGTAATCTGGGTTCCCATCACGTGATTAAACTTCTCTGTATGGAGCGAAGAAGAAGTATAGTTAGGATTAACGCCTACCTCTTCCATAATATCAATCTCGCCACATTTAGGCCAAGGATTTGCTCCGAAATCATTGTTGCAAGGCATCATCCAGAAAGCAGGCCATGTGCCTTTACCTTTAGGCAATTTGATGCGAGCTTCGAAGATACCGTAAAGCCAGCCCTGGGTTTCGTGAGCATATACGCGACCCGAATAAATCTTGCCGTTGCTGCCCTTGAAACAGTTGATATAAAGCCGGTTATCTGCAATTTCTGTTACACGCTTACCATCAGCAGAGCCGTTCGCATAATTCTGAAGTTCATTATTCACCCAGCCCGACTTCTGCACCTCATGACGCCAATCGGTACTATTCAACTCAGAGCCTTCATTAAACTCATCATTCCAGACCAGTTTGTACCCCTCAGGAATCACCATTTCGCCCCCTTCAATAGGAGTGACCTGTTTTCCAGCCTGATGCACTGGCACCGATACCTTCTTATCCTCTAATGAAATCTCGACACTTCCGTCAAGAGCTACAGACGATTTATTCTCTTCCACATCTACAGTTACCATACCCATAGCTTTGTTATTACCGCTGGTACTCACTTTAAACCAAGGGTATACATTTGCCGTAGGACCTTCTCCAGGGAAGGATGCTCTCGCCTCCCAGCCTCCTTCAGAAGCCACAATCATGATTTTATAAGTACCGCCCTTAGCAGGAACATCTATGCTCGTAGGAGAGCAGGATATCGTCACCTCTCCATCGCCGTCAGAAGAGCTGCTGCTGCAAGAAAGCAGCATAAGCGAGAGAAGGAAGGAAAATATTTTCAAGAATTTCATGTCATTTAAAATTTAGAAAGGGAGCCACTCCTACTTACTTATTTATAGGAGCAGCTCCTGTATAATTCTATATAAACCTATAAAACCTAAAGCCTATTTCACAATCAAAACAATGTCGCTGATGGTTACCTCGGCATCCTTAGGAGCACCAGCAAGGTCGATGACGAGTTTCATCTTGCTCATATCCTGAGGACCGCCATCAGCTTCTTTCGTACTGTTTGGTTGGTTCTCATAACGGAAGACGTATTCGCCTTTAACATCAGTAGACTCCTGGAAGAAGAGGTTTCCATCATTAGCGTCATCACAAAGCTTCAATGTCATCATTGGCAATGGAGCAGAAGTGGTAACCTTGCAAGAGAAATCAATCTTGCTATCAGCTTTGGCAGATACAGGAATACCAAGCATTTTCCACTGTGCGTGCCATAGCTCAGCAGGAGTTTCACAAGGCACGATAATGATGTGCTTGCTTCCCTCATGCTTGATAACAGGAGTTACATCAATCTGTGCCCAAGAAGCATCACCATACCAAGTTTCCTCAGTAAATGACTTGTTGGCATCAATATCCTTCCAAAGGTTACCCGCTGTATTGTAGTCAAATGGCACCTTCAATTCTACAGGAACCACAGTACCATCATCGTTGGCATGATCTTTCAGTACCAGGCTCTCTATCATGATTTCGTCATCAGCAGCATTACCACCAAAGTCGAATACAATCTTCAAATTATTGATGTCCTTGCCTTCGAGGTCTGAACCATAAATACACTTAGGCTCACCTGCTTCCAATTTTGTATTTGCATCCTTGGAATCGAAAAGGATGTTATTGTCACCACCTTCTCCAGAATCACAAAGTTTCACTTTAACGGCATTATGTCCCTTGGCAGATGTAATGATGCAAGAGAAGTCATAATGCTTATCTGCACTAGTAGAGATACCTAGGTTTTTGAAAGGAACCTGAGCTTGCCAACGTTCGGTAGTTGCCTTAGGGAGCTTCAATGTATAGCATCCCTTGCTGTAGCTACAAACCGGGTCAGCAATTTGGCTC
>OGLM01004071.1_pt1 | contig 11148 bp, 8 predicted proteins | sample 1572531 | NCBI WGS metagenome assembly OGLM01 (sample SAMEA2581909, study PRJEB24529) | metagenome | biome: Human gut stool | place: China | collected 2011 | reverse complement strand
AGGAAAATGGTATTCAAGGCAAGGTCATCCTTCGTTTTGTGGTTTCCGCCCAAGGACAAGTGGAAGACGTAAAAGTCATTCGCTCTTTGGATCCTTATTGTGATAAAGAAGCAATACGTGTTGTTAAGTCACTACCACAATGGATTCCCGGGAAACAGAATGGGCGAAATGTACCGGTTTATTATACTTGTCCAATTGTTTTTAAATTGCAGTAATTATTAAAGTGTATGAAAAAGGAATTAATACTATATCTGTTATGCATGCTTATGCTTTCAGCTTGTACTTCTTCTAGAGAAAAAGGACAAACGGAAACCCTATATTCAGGGGCAATTCGGATTGCAGTAGACGAATCATTCAAACCCATCATAGAAGAGGAATTACAAGTTTATCAGGCACTAACTCCAGAAGCTTTGATAACTCCTATTTATTGCAGTGAAGTTGAGGCTATTAACTTGTTGCTGAAAGATAGTGTACGGCTAGCAATCACCAACCGTCGGCTTACAGAAAAAGAATTGATTTCTTTTCATACACGTAAATTTTTCCCGGAGTCTATCAGATTCGCTTACAGTGGTATTGCTCTCATTACTCATCGTAGTAACCCAGACTCACTGATAACATTGGGAGATTTCCGGCGGATTGTAACCGGTAAAGTTACAAAATGGAAAGAATTGAATCCTCAATCAAAGTTGGGACGTATGCAAGTAGTGTTCGATAACCCTAATTCGGGAACCGTTCATTATGTCATTGATTCAATCTGTCAAGGGAAAGCTCTTTTTGACTCACTAAGAGCCTTAAAAAATAATGAAGAGGTAATTGATTATGTAGCAACAACACCTAATTCTATTGGCATTATTGGTGCAAATTGGATAAGCAACAAAGCAGATACAACTCACCTTTCTTTTAATCAAAAGGTTAGAGTCTTATCAGTATCCGATAGTCCCCAAGCTACCTCTAACAATAGCTACAGACCTTATCAAGCCTATCTGGCTCTAAAAAAGTACCCGATGACACATGAGGTATATATTCTTATTAACGATCCTAGGGGGGCACTTCCTACTGGACTGATGACTTTCCTTACCGGAGAACGTGGACAGCGGATTATCCTTAAGTCTGGTTTGGTACCAGCTACACAACCAGTCCGAATTATAAACGTAAAAGATGATTTCTAATTTTAATAAGTAACTTAACCTATGATTAAAAATAAAGTCTTATATCTGATATGTAGCGGATTAATATACTCCACTTCATACTGTTTTGCTCAGGAAAAACTTACTGATGAAATTCAACAGGAAATAGCACAGATTGCTGCTGGTATCAATAAAACACAGGAAGCAGCTAACAGAGGATTCAACGAATTACTAAAGGGTAAAAATAAAAAAAACATCTCCTTACTAGTTGCGATGCTTATCTGAATCATAATTGTTTAAGCGAAGCACAAGCCTATGCCTACAATGCGATGAAAATCAATTCTAAATCAGCACCTGTATATATGTTGGCTGGCGACATTGCTTTAGCGCAAAAAAATGTTGGTATGGCATGTGGATACTATGAGCAGGCCATCCTATTTGACACTAATTGCTATGATGCCTATTTCAAATACGCACGTGCCTATCTCGGAGTGAATCCTCAACTGTCTATCGAAATGTTGACAAAATTGAAAGCAAATCACCCTGAATTATCAGAAGTAAACCGAGAATTAGGTAATGCATATTATCAAGCCCAGAATTATAGTAAAGCCAAATCTGCTTATGACGAATTCATGCAACAAGGCACTCCCAATGCGCAAGATTACAGCCGTTATGCCATGCTTTTATATCTAAATAAAGATTACATACAGTCACTAAGTTCTGTAAACAAAGGACTTATCATAGAAAAGGATAACCATCTTTTGAAACGTTTGCGAATGTACGATTTATATGAGACAGGTGCTTACAAAGAAGGACTTGAAGCCGCCGATGTATTTTTCAACGGCCAGGAAGAGAGCGATTATGTGTATTTGGACTTTTTGTATCATGGCCGTCTGTTACAGGCAAATGGGCAAAACGAAGAAGCGGTACAATGGTTTGAAAAAGCGGTTAAAGCTGATACATCACATGAACATCCAGAAATTATAAAAGAGGCATCTGCAGTTTATGAAAAGTTACAGAAATGCTATGAAAGTTATAAGGCAAAGATCGATTTTACCCCGAAGGTGGCACTTGTGCTGGGATCCGGACTGGGAGATTATGCAGATGATATCCGTGTGGCAGACACACTGGATTACCACGACATCGAGGGATTCCCGGTATCGACCGTTCCGGGACATAAGGGACGTTTTATCTTCGGATATGTCGGAGAAGTTCCGGTGGTGTGCATGCAGGGAAGAGTTCATTATTATGAAGGATATGATATGTCGGATGTTGTGCTTCCGGCGCGTCTGATGAAGCTGATGGGAGCGGAGGTTTTATTCCTTACCAATGCGGCGGGTGGCATCCAGCTTGGCATGAACGCCGGTGATTTTATGCTGATCAAGGATCAGATTGCAAGCTTTGTTCCTTCCCCGCTGCGCGGAGCGAATGTGGACGAGCTTGGCGTGCGTTTCCCGGATATGAGCCAGGTATATGATAAGGAGTTACAGCTTCTTGTGAAAAAAGCGGCGCTGGGACTGGATATTGATTTAAAGGAAGGCACTTATTTACAGCTTTCCGGTCCGCAGTTTGAGACACCGAAGGAAGTGGCGATGTGCCGGACACTCGGAGCCGATGCCGTTGGTATGAGTACGGCATGCGAGGCGATCGCAGCGCGTCATATGGGCATGCGCGTTGTAGGTATTTCCTGCATTTCCAATCTGGCATGCGGTATCTCAGCGGTTCCCCTCTGCCATGAGGAAGTACAGGAGACGGCAGACCGTGTGGCACCGAAGTTCAAGGCTCTTGTGACGAAGACGATCAAGAGCATCGGAAAATATGCGTTTGCCTGGTGTTCCAATCTGCAGGCTGTCACCATCCCGTCCTCTGTTGCGGAAATCGGAGATCGCGCCTTCACCGGGTGCGAACGACTGACCCGTCTGTGTCTGCGCGACGGCATCCGCCGGATCGGAAAAACGCTCGATACGTGCTTTCCAAGTGTGCACACGATCCGGCATCAAGTCGATCACCTTGTCCGGGGCAAACCGTATAAAACCCACTAACATCAAGACGCCGATGATACCCGCACCGCCCAATCTCAGCAGACGTCCGATGGATATCTGCCCGATGAACATCATCATGAAAGTCACGGCGAACAGCAGGATAGCGGTCGACCCGTTATTGAAGAAGATCAGAAAACAAACACCCCCAACACCTCCCAAGATGTACCAGAACATCTGTTTATCCGTGAACCAATTCCGCTTGCTCAGGATAAACGCCGTATAACCGATAGCGGCTATCTTGGCTATTTCCGAGGGCTGGAAACGGATTCCGAGAATTTCCAGCCAACGAGGTTCCCCATTTACCACGACACCAACAAAGGGCGTAATGGCCAACAGAACCATCGAGACCGGCAAAAGCAAACTCAACAAGGAATAGAACCTGCACGGTATGTTCTGCACCAACAGTACAAGCACGAAACCTCCCAACAGGAAAGTCGCATGACGTACAATAGGAGCCCAATGATTCGCATTCTTATAAGCAATCGTACTGGTTGCACTGAAGACCTCGATCACCGAGACCAAACACAGGAACATGAAGATCACCCATATCACCCGGTCGCCCTTGAACAGTTTACTTGCTAAGTCCATTTCTTCGTCTTTCTTTACAGGTTACGCACACAAGCCTTGAACTGGTCGCCACGATCCTCATAGTTCTTGAAGAGGTCGAAGCTGGCACAGCAGGGTGACAACAGGACGGTATCTCCCTTTTCGGCCAGCTTATACGCTTTCGCTACGGCTTCTTCCATCGAACGGGCATCCTCGATAACAGGAACCTTCCCGTCGAAGAAACCATGCAGCTTGGTATTGTCCACACCAAGGAATATGAGGGCATGCACCTTTTTCTTCACCAGCTCTTCGATTTCGGAATAATCATTTCCCTTATCCGTTCCACCAAGTATCAGGACCAGCGGAGTGGTCATGCTCTGCAAGGCATACCAACAGGAGTTTACATTCGTAGCTTTCGAGTCGTTGATAAAATCGACTCCGCGCACACGTGCCACTTTCTCCAGACGATGTTCCACCCCGGTAAAGTCGCTCAGCGAAGCCCGTAAATTCTCATCGTGGATATCCACCAATTTGGATGCGATACCAGAAGCCAGCGAATTATACAGATTATGCGTTCCCGATAATGCCAATAAATCTTCTTCCATTGTAAACGTTCCGTTTGAGGTTTCAATTATTATCTTTTTGTCTTCCGTATAGCCCTTTACGCCGGCTTCGTGAGTTTCGGCGAACGGGTAGAGAGTTGCCTCGGGATGCCGTTTGGCAATTTCGCGGGCAATAATAGGATCGTCGTTCCAGAATATGAAAGCATCTTCGGCCGTCTGATTCTGGAGGATGCGGAATTTAGCATCCACATAGTTCTGCATCTCGTAGTTATAACGATCCAGATGATCGGGCGTTATATTCAATAAGATGGCGATGTCCGCCTTAAAGTCATACATGTTGTCGAGCTGGAAACTACTCAGTTCGATCACGTAAACGGCGTGAGGATCTTCGGCCACCTGAAGGGCGAGGCTGTTCCCGACATTTCCGGCAAGCCCCACGTCCACTCCCGCCTGTCGGAGGATGTGGTAGGTCAGCATGGTCGTCGTCGTCTTGCCGTTACTCCCTGTGATACAGATCATCTTGGCATCCGTGTACCGTCCGGCAAATTCTATTTCGGAGATGATAGGCGTACCCTTCTCCTTCAGTTTCTTTATAATGGGAGCCTTGTCGGGGATACCCGGGCTCTTGATAATTTCGTCGGCATTCAGGATGTCGGCTTCGGTATGCCGGCCCTCTTCCCAACGGATTTCGTGAGCATCCAGCATATCCTTATATTTGGGTTTGATAGACGAAAAATCGGAAACGAACACATCGAGTCCTTTCGCCTTCGCCAGCACAGCGGCACCTGCGCCACTTTCACCGGCCCCTAAGATAACAATCCTTTTCTTCATTTGATTTATGATTTCTTTATTCATTTATGATCTATGATTTATGATTTATGCGTCGATAATAAATCACAAATTATAAATCATAAATCACTTTACCTCATCTTTAACGTCACAATCGTAATAACCGCCAGGATGATACCGATCAACCAAAACCGGACCACGATCTTCGATTCGGGCACCACGTTAAAAGGTTTCTGTATCAAAGCCTGTATTCCCGCATTACCGGGTTTCTGGAAATGATGATGGAGAGGAGCCATCTTGAAGATGCGTCGCCCTTCACCGTATTTCTTCTTCGTATATTTGAAATAGAACGTCTGCATAAGGACGGAGAGATTCTCCACCAGGAAGATGCCGCACAAGATCGGGATCAGTAATTCCTTCCGGATAATGATTGCGAATACAGCGATGATACCGCCTAACGTCAAGCTACCCGTATCCCCCATAAACACTTGTGCCGGATAAGCGTTGTACCACAAGAATCCGACCGTTGCCCCGATAAAGGCAGCCGCAAACACCACCAGTTCTTCCGCTCCGGGGATGAACATGATATTCAGGAAAGAGGCGAACTCGAAGTGCGACGACATATACGCAAGTATTCCGAGTGCCACCCCGATAATCGCCGAGCTTCCCGCCGCCAGACCGTCCAAACCGTCCGTCAGGTTCGCCCCGTTCGACACGGCCGTTACCACGAAGATCACCATCAGGACGAAGACCAGCCAGGCTGCCTCTTCCTTATATTCGCCTGCCCAGTTGACCAACTGCGCATAATCGAAATTGTTGTTCTTCACAAACGGGATCGTCGTCTTGGTCGACTTCTTTTCAACCGTATGGAAGCGTACTTCCTCGATCACATTGTCATGCCGCACTTCCATATTCTCCTTGATCACCACATCCGGACTCATAAAAAGTACCAGGCCGACGATCAGCCCCAGACCGATCTGTCCGATGATCTTGAACTTGCCATGCATCCCTTCCTTGTTCTTCCGGAACACCTTGATATAGTCGTCGGCAAATCCCAACGCCCCTAACCAGATGGTCGTCACCAGCATCAGGATCACATAGATATTGGTCAGCTTCGCACAAAGCAAGGTCGGCACCACAATCGCAATGATAATGATGATACCTCCCATCGTCGGCGTCCCTTTCTTACTCATCTGCCCTTCCAGGCCGAGGTTACGCACCGTCTCGCCGATCTGCAACATTTGCAGCTTGTCGATGATACGGCGTCCGATAGCCGTCGAGATGAACAAGGACAGGATCAATGCCTGGGCGGAACGGAATGATACATACTTGAACATACCGGCACCCGGGAAATCGAGCTGATCCAAATAATTAAACAAATAATACAACATAAAAAACTTCGTTTTTCAGTTGAAAGTTGAGAGTTGAAAGTTAAATACTGCTGAATATAACTTTCAACTTTCACCTTTCAACTCTTAAATATTTCTTTTAACTGTTCCCGGTCATCAAAATGATGCTTCACGCCTTTTACTTCCTGATAATCTTCATGGCCCTTGCCTGCAACCAGGATCACGTCACCTTTCCTGGCGAGCATAGTGGCTGTTTTGATCGCCTGCGCACGGTCCGTAATGCAGAGCGTATGTTCCATATCGGCAGCATTCAGGCCGGCCACCATATCTTTAATGATCTCATCCGGTTCCTCGAAACGGGGATTGTCGGAGGTCAGGATCAGCTGATCGCTCAACTTGGCTGCCTCCTTCGCCATGATCGGGCGCTTTCCTTTGTCGCGGTTGCCGCCACAGCCAACGACCGTGATCACACGGCCGTTGCCGTTCAACACCTCATGGATGCTGTTGAGCACGTTCGTCAATGCGTCAGGCGTATGGGCATAGTCCACGATTGCCGTATATCCCAACGGAGACTGGATCGTCTGGAAACGACCGGAAACCGAATGCAGATCGCTCAACACCACCAACACTTCTTCCGGATCTTTGCCTAACGAAACAGCAGCTCCATACACTGCCAACAGGTTATAGGCATTGAAACGGCCGACAAAGCGTGTCATCACCTCACGCCCGTTAACCAGCATTTCAGTCCCTTCGAAATGGGATTCCAATATCTTTCCTTTGAAATCGGCCAATGTGCGAAGCGAATAGGTCAGCTTCCTGGCAGCCGTATTCTGCAACATGACAAGACCGGCTTTGTCGTCCGCATTCGTAAGTGCAAAAGCCGAAGCAGGCAGATCATCGAAGAATTTCTTCTTGGCTTTCAAGTAATTCTCGACTGTCTTATGATAATCCAGGTGATCACGCGTCAGATTGGTAAAGATACCTCCTGCGAACTTCAATCCGCTGATACGCTTTTGTGCGATAGAGTGCGAACTGACCTCCATAAAGGCATACTTGCATCCTTCATCCGCCATTTTTCCCAATAACCGGTTCAGTGTGATAGGGTCGGGGGTGGTATGTTCTGTTGGAATTGCTTCATCGTCGATATAATTGCAAACTTTATATCCGAAGTAGCGGAATGTATTATATAATAAGGTGGCAATTGTCGTTTTTCCATTTGTTCCCGTGACGCCGACCAGTTCCATTTTGGAAGTCGGGTCGCCATAGAAAGTTGTGGCAATCTTTCCTGTGGCGTCTTCGCTGTCTTTCACCTGTATATAAGTGATTCCCGCTACCGGTTCCTCCGGCATATCTTCGCAAAGAACAGCAACAGCTCCTTTCTCAATAGCGGTAGGTATATAAGCATGACCGTCAGCTTGCGTACCGCGCATAGCCATGAACAGATGTCCGGCTTGCACCAGACGGGAGTCGATATTTACCCCCGTTATTTCCGTCTCCGTACTTCCGATAACTTGTATAGGTTGTATCGCTTTCAGTAATTCACTTAATATCATACCTTATTATATATAATGTATATTCTTAATAGTTTAACGAAGTGTCAAAGCTATGGTTTGACCTTTCACAACGCGGTTACCACCCGGTATCGATTGATTCTTTACCTTTCCTATACCGCTTATTCTGACTTTCAGTCCTTTGCTTTCCAATAAGTAAACAGCATCTTTCGCTCCCATTCCTATAACGTTGGGAACTGTATTTGAGCTTGTTCCCTCCTTGGCCTGCAGAATAACTGCATTAGGGGACTCCTGCGTATGTCCCCATGCTTCTTTCCCTTTCTTGGGAGAGAACTGCTTTTGTACCGGAACATTCAGCCCGTCCAGCACCTGCAATGCTTCATTCATTTCTCCTGCTTTTACCGGAGGAATGACATTGCTTGTGCTATCTATTGCACTGCGGATATCAAACCGCAGATTTTTTGCATACACTCTTTCAGCAATCTTTCCGAATACACTACCGGCCATCAGACCACCTGAGGCAGGAAGTCCCGGTTTCTGGATAGAAACAATACAACTGTACTTCGGTGCTTCTGCCGGGAAGTAACCACAGAAACTTACCAAATAATTCACCCGTCCTGACTTATAGCCTGCCAAACCCTGGGATACCTGTGCCGTACCCGTTTTTCCAGCTACGGAGAATTGTTTGCTTCCGGCCGGTTTCGCCAATCCTTGTGATACCACTTTTTCCAGAATATCGCGGATTTGTGTCAAGGTGCGGTCGGAGCATATCTTCGGATTGATTACCTCCGTCGGATATTCTTTTATCACCTCACCATCTTTTACAGCGGCTCTTACAAACTTAGGACGCACCATCGTGCCATTATTGGCAATAGCATTATAGAAAGTAAGGATGTTGAGCGGCGGAACCTGAGTTTCGTAACCGATACTCATCCATGGTAAGGTCGTCTTGGCGAAATATCTTTCTTTCGGACCTTTTATATTCGGTTTTCCCTCACCTGAGATTTGTAGATTTAGTGGTTGGTCAATGCTCATTCGCTTCAGCCCGTCTACATACTTTTGAGGATTATCCTTGTAGTGCTTGTCGATTAGGTACGAAACACCGACATTGGAAGAAACTTCCAGGATACGGGTTACATTGATCTTCCCGTAGCCACCGCGATGCCAGTTATGATCCCTCATCTTACTACCGTACATCATCATTACACCGTTTCCGGTATCTACTTCCGTCTCCGGAGTAATTTTCCCGTCTTCAAGGGCTACCATGATAGAAGCCGTCTTGAATGTAGACCCCGGTTCCATCATATCGCTAATGGCATTATTACGCATTTCATAATAGTTGCCGTCACCAGCTTTCATCATGTTGACGATAGCTTTGACTTCACCTGTTTCCACTTCCATCAGTATGGCTACACCTACAGTAGCATTGATTTCTTTCAACTTATCCACCAATGCTTTCTCGCAGATATCCTGCATACCTACATCGAGAGTGGAGATAATGTCGCAGCCATCTACGGGAGCTATATCTACGATGTTCAGGTATTTATTCATCACTTTCTGGCGGTGCGTGATACCGTCACGTCCTTTCAGCAGAGTGTCAAAAGCCAGTTCGATACCATTCTTTGCCCCCTGTGCAGTATCTGCATAGAGGTCACCCAGTGTACGGGCTGCCAAGGAGCCAAACGGCTTTTTACGCTGATTATATACCTGTTCGTGGAAACCGCCTTTGTATTTGTTCAGATTGAAAACAGGCAGACGCTTGGCTTCTTTGTACTGGATGTATGAAATACGTCTCGGATAAATCAGATAGTTCCGGCTACCTTTTTTACGCCCTTTCTGTAAGTGTGACTTGAACTCAGCTGCACTCTTATCAGGAAATATCTTATGTAACCCTTCACATATTTCATTCATGTGGTTCACCAACATCGTGTCCTTGGTTTCTCCTCCTGCCTTGAAGTCCATGTATATACGATATTCGGGCAGGGAACTTGCCATCAGTTTGCCGTCGGATGAAAGAATGTTACCACGATTAGGCTTTACCGTCACGTTTTCTTTCACGAAACGGTCGGCTACATCCTGCCAATACTGTCGCTCCGCAAACATGATGACTGCGGCTTTAACGACAATAGCTATTCCCAGCAATCCCATTACGAGGACTACAAAGAAGTAGCGGGTCATGATATTTTTCTTATTTACTGCCAAATCTGTCTACAATTTAATGATTCTATAATTACTTAATCAAATACGGTGGATGAGTGGATGTCTGCAAGTCACTCTCTTTACTTGCAATATACTCTTCGATACGTGACTGCCGGCTCCGCTCCATTAATTCTGAACTACGGGTAAGAGCATCGTATTTGATGTCAATCAGCTCTTTTTTCAATTTATCAATCTCTATCATTTGCTGCTGGCAAGCATAACGATTGTGTATATAGAATATAATCAGCAGCATTATCATTACGAGCAACTTCGTCTGACGGCGAAAAAAATCCGTAGCCAGAATGTCGCCACCGATAATGTTTTTCAGAGATGTGCGATTTTTGGCTTTCTTCGCTTTCTCTGTTTTTTCGTTTACCTGTTTTTCTTCCATATCCTTCATTATCTTACCATCACTTTTTCTCTGCTATTCTCAGTTTTGCACTTCTCGATCTCGGGTTCCGTTCTATTTCCGCATCGTCCGGTACAATCACTTTATTGTTAACCAACCGGAATGGAGTCTGTACATTTCCGAAGAAATCCTTTTCCATTTTACCTTCCACATTTCCGGTTTTCATGATATTCTTTACCATCCGGTCTTCCAGTGAATGGTAGGTAATTACTACCAATCGTCCGCCTGGTTTCAAAGCCTCGGTTGCTGCATATAGCATCTCTTTCAGAGCTTCCATTTCCTGGTTCACTTCGATGCGCAGTGCCTGAAAAACTTTAGCCAGTTCTTTTTTCTCCCGTTCCCGACCGAAGGGCGGTTTAATGACTTCCAGAAATTCACCGATGGTTGTAATCTTCTGTCCGGCACGTGCTTTCACAATTACAGATGCCAGTTTGCGACTGTTCTTTAATTCACCGTATAGGTAAAAGATGTCAGCCAACCGTTCCTCATCATAGTTGTTTATGATATCTGCTGCAGTATCCCCCGCACGCTTGTTCATGCGCATATCCAGTGCACCGTCAAAGCGGAACGAAAATCCCCTTTCGCTATCATCGAAGTGATGGGAGGATACACC
>OGLM01004068.1_pt1 | contig 11152 bp, 7 predicted proteins | sample 1572531 | NCBI WGS metagenome assembly OGLM01 (sample SAMEA2581909, study PRJEB24529) | metagenome | biome: Human gut stool | place: China | collected 2011 | reverse complement strand
ATGAAGAGTAAGCTCTCCCGTTTCGCCGTGCCCTATGTGGTGTGGATGGCCATTTTTGTGGTGGCTCCCATCGTTATCATGGTCATTTACGCCTTTTCCGGGGCGGAGGGCGGCTTCACGCTGGACAACTTTACCCAGATGGGCGGCTACGCCGCCGTGTTCGGCAGGTCGTTCAAGCTGGCTCTTATCGCCACCGCCATCTGTCTTTTAATGGGCTATCCCGTGGCGTACCTCCTCAGCCGGGAGGGGGAGTCCTTCCGCCGCACCGCCATGGTGCTGATCATGCTGCCCATGTGGATGAACTTCCTGCTGCGGACGTATTCGTGGATGACCATTCTGGAAAACAACGGGCTTCTGAACCAGCTGTTTCAGAAGCTGGGCATTATCGCCCTGTACAACCATCTGACGGGCAGCCAGCTGGAATACTTCACCATGATCGACACGCAGGGTGCCGTGGTGCTGGGCATGGTGTATAACTACCTGCCCTTCATGATCCTGCCTATCTATTCCGTGATCGTCAAGCTGGACCACAGTCTCATCGAGGCGGCCCGGGATCTGGGTGCCAACTCCGTTCAGGTGTTCCGGCGGGTGATCCTGCCCCTGTCCCTCCCCGGTGTTCTCTCCGGCATCACCATGGTATTCGTCCCCTCCGTGTCCACCTTTGCCATCAGCAAAATGCTGGGCGGCGGTACGGAAATGCTGCTGGGTGACCTCATCGAACAGCAGTATATGGGCGGCGCGTACAATCCCTATCTGGGCGCGGCCATCTCCCTTGTGATGATGGTGATCGTGGTCATCTGCATGGTGGTCATGAACCGCTTCGGCGAGGGTGAAGAACAGGCGGTGATGATGTGAAGAAGAACAATTCTTTTCTGGACCGCCTGTTTATGGCGCTGGTGTTCGTGTTTCTCTACGCGCCCATCGTGCTGCTGATCGTCTTTTCCTTTAACTCCGGCAACAGCAACATGGTCTGGAAGGGCTTCTCCCTCCATTGGTACACGAAGCTCTTCCGCAACCGGATCATCATGCAGAGTGTGTACACCACCCTGCTGGTGTCCCTGCTGGCCACCATCATCGCCACTGTGGCCGGAACCTTCGCCGCCATCGGCTTTTACGCCATGCGCCGCCGGGTCCGGAATCCGCTGATGACCGTCAACAACATCCCCATGATGAACGCGGATATCGTCACCGGTGTTTCCATGTGCCTGCTGTTCGTGGCGTTTTTCAGCGGTTGGGGCAGCTTCGCCTCCTGGTTCAACACGTTGGGGCTGTTCCGGCTCCCCACCCACCTGACCATGGGCTTCGGGACGCTGCTCATCGCCCATATCACGTTCAACATTCCCTATGTGATCCTCTCCGTCGGCCCCAAGCTGCGGCAGATGGACCGCAATCTGGTGGACGCGGCTATGGACCTGGGCTGCACCTGGATGCAGGCCTTCTGGAAGGTCATCATCCCGGAGATTAAGCCCGGCATTGTCTCCGGCGCGCTGACGGCCTTCACCATGAGCATTGACGATTTCGTCATCAGCTACTTCACCGCCGGTTCCTCTTCCTCTACCCTGGCCATGACCATCTACGGCATGACCAAGAAGAAGGTGACCCCGGAGATCAACGCCATCTCCACCCTGCTGTTTGTGACAGTGCTGGTCCTGCTGGCGGTCATCAACGTCCGGGAGGCCCGACAGGAGCGCAAGCTGGCCGCGGAGCAACGGCGGTAAAAACGGTTTCACGGCGTAAGCCTGAAATAGAAAAATCAAAAAAACACTGGAGGAATGATCAATTGAAAAAAGCATTAGCCTTGACTTGTGCCATGACCATGGCGGCAAGCCTGTTTCTCACCGGATGCGGCGGCAGCGCCAACACGAGTGGCTCCGATTCCAATTCCGGCGACAGTAACGGCAGCGGCAAGCGTGTTGTGAATGTTTGCAGCTGGGGTGAATACATTGACGAGGACTTGATCTACAAATTCGAGGACGAGACCGGCATCAAGGTCAACTACCAGACCGCCGAGAGCAATGAAGCCCTGTACTCCCTGCTGAAAACCGGCGCTGGTGACTATGACGTCATCGTCCCTTCTGACTATATGATCGCCCGTCTCATTGACGAGGGTATGCTGGCAGAGCTGAACTATGACAACATCCCCAACTATGAAAAGATCGGCGAGCAGTACAAGAGCCTGAGCTTCGATCCCGAGAACAAGTACACCGTTCCCTACACCTGGGGCACCCTGGGCATCATCTACAATTCCACCATGGTGGACGGCGACATCGACAGCTGGGACGCCATGTTTGATGAGAAGTATGCCGGCAACGTCCTGATGATCCGCAACTCCCGGGACGCTCTGGCCGCCGCCCTGCTGGATCTGGGCTATGACATCAACACCACCGACGAGGCTCAGATCCGGGAAGCCTACGAGCTGCTGGCAGACGCCAAGAGCAAGGGCGTGTACCAGTCCTTCGTGATGGATGAGGTCTTCGGCAAGATGGAGGGCAGCAACGCCGCCATTGCCATGTACTACGCCGGTGACTACCTGACCATGCTGGACAACAACCCCGATCTGAAGTTCGTAGTGCCCAAGGAGGGCAGCAACTGGTTCGTGGACGCCATGTGCGTTCTGAAAACCGCTCAGCACAAGGAGGAGGCCGAGGCGTGGATCAACTTCATCGCCTCCACGGAATCCAACCTGGCCAACATGGACTACATTGGCTATGCTTCCCCCAATCTGGAGGCACTGGAGGGTTATCCCGCTTACTACGAGGAGACCTACGGCGAGCCTCTGGACGAGGAGCGCTATGAGATCATGGCCGCTCCCGATGACGTGCTGGCCCGCTGCGAGCTGTATACCAACCTCCCCGCCGACACGCTGACGCTGTACAACGATCTCTGGACGGAGCTGGGTATTTAACAGAAACCGCAGTCCCGCCGGCGCGGGACAGAAAGGAACTGAGTATGATTGAAATTGGCGCAAAATTGACTGTTGAAAAAACGGTCACCCCGGAGCTCACCGCACAGATGGCCGGTTCCGGTATGCTGCCGGTGTTCGGCACCCCCTTTATGACGGCTATGATGGAAAACGCCGCAGCCGGCGTCCTCCAGCAGTATCTGGAGGAGGGCAAGGGCAGCGTGGGCACCCATCTGAATGTCTCCCATGACGCCCCTACCCCCGTGGGCATGAAGGTCTGGGCCGAGGCTGAGATCACCGCCGTTTCCGAAAACGGCAAGATGATCGACTTTGCCGTAAAGGCGTGGGACGAGAAGGGCCCCATCGGCGCAGGCACCCACACCCGGGCGATCATCACCAATGACCGCTTCCTCAGCAAGTGCAACAGCAAGCTGGAAAAGTAAAAACGGATTTTCTTAATAAGAACGCACCTCGTATTCACTGAATACGAGGTGCGTTTCTGCAAAGTGCTTTAGCCTTACGCATACTGAATCCCAAGAGGATTCAGCCGTTGTCAGTACACTCCAATTCTTTTTTGAAAAGCACGCCCGACGCGGCTATCAGCCGGATCAGGCGTGCTTATTTCCTGGTGATTGCCTCTTAAAACAGGGTGATCTGGCTGGTGTCCGCCATGCCCGCGAAAGCGCCCAGCGCCTTCAACTGCTCGATATGGGTCTTGGACAGCTTATTGCAGCACATGGCAAACTCCTCGATGGAGATGAACTCCTTCCCCTTTCGCTTTTCCACCGTGTCCAAAGCCGCCGCCTCGCCTAAGCCGTGGACCGTCACAAAGGGCGGCAGAAGGCCCTTTTCTGTGACGATAAACTTGGTGGCGTCCGACTTGTAGATGTTGATGGTGTCGAAATGGAAGCCCCGGAGATAGAACTCATAGCACACCTCCAGCGTGGTCAGCAGGTTCTGCTCTACAGCGGTGGCGTCCTTGTTGTTTTCGATCTCCTTGATCTTCCGCTTCACCGCGTCCATGCCGGCACAGCAGTATTCCGCGTCAAACGCCTTGGCCCGGACAGAGAAAAAGGTCGCATAGAATGCCAGCGGCTCATGGACCTTGAACCAGGCGATGCGGAAGGCCATCATGACGTAGGCCACGGCGTGGGCCTTGGGGAACAGGTAGCCGATCTTGGCCAGAGACTCAATGTACCAGTCCGGTACATCGTGCTCCATCATGGCCTCCTCCCAGCCCTCGTCGAAGCCGCCCTTCTTCACCTTGCCCTTTCGCACCTTCTCCATGATCTTGAAGCTCATTTTGGGGTCAAGGCCCTTGGAGATCAGGTACAGCATAATATCATCTCGGCAGCCCACCGTTTCCAGAACGCTGGCGGTGCCGCTGAGGATCAGCTCCCGGGCGTTGCCCATCCACACGTCCGTACCGTGGGAGAAGCCGGAGAGCCGTACCAGCGTATTGAAATCCTTGGGCTGGGTGTCAATGAGCATCTGGCGGGTGAACCGGGTGTTGAACTCCGGGATGGCCACAGCGCCGGTTGGCCCCAGAATAGGGTCATTCTCATAGCCCAGCACCTTGCTGGAAATGAAAATGGACATGGTCTCCGGATCGTCCAGCGGGATCTCATGGGGGTCCACGCCGGTGAGATCCTGCATCATACGCACCATGGTGGGGTCATCGTGTCCCAGCATATCCAGCTTCAGGATGTTGGCCTCCATGGAGTGATATTCAAAATGGGTGGTGATGGTATCGGAATCATCGGCGTCCGCCGGGTGCTGCACCGGGCAGAAGTCCTCCATATCCTTATCGTCCGGGACCACCACCAGGCCGCCGGGGTGCTGGCCGGTGGTGCGGCGGACGCCAACGCAGCCAAGGGTCAAACGGTTTTCCTCCGCCCGGCAGGCCACGATGCCGTTTTCCTCCAGATACTTCTTCACAAAGCCGTAGGCAGTCTTTTCCGCCAGGGTACCGATGGTACCCGCCCGGAACACCTGTGTCTCTCCGAACATTTCGATGGCGTGACGGTGAGCCCGGGCCTGATATTCGCCGGAGAAGTTCAGGTCGATATCCGGCACCTTGCCGCCGCCGTAGCCCAGGAACGTCTCAAAGGGAATGTCAAAGCCGTCCTTGACGTATTTCGTGCCGCACTCCGGGCAGTCCTTGTCGGGCATATCCGCCCCGCAGCCGTAGCTGCCGTCGGTGATGAATTCCACATGGCGGCATTGGGGGCAGCGGTAGTGGGGCGGCAGGGAGTTCACCTCGGTGATGCCGGACATATAGGCCACCAGAGAGGAGCCCACGGAGCCACGGGAGCCCACCAGGTAGCCATGCTCCAGGGAGTTCTGCACCAGCTTCTGGGCGGACATATAAATCACATCATAGTGGCAGGAGATAATATCGTGCAGCTCTGTCTCCACGCGCTTGGTGATGAGCTCCGGGGGATTCTCGCCGTAGAGCCTGTGGAGCTTGCCATAAACCAGGGCCTTCAGGTCCTCTACGGAGTTCTCGATTTTGGGCGCAAACAGATTGTGGGGCACAGGCCGCAGAGTCTCGCACATATCGGCAATGAGATTGGGATTGGTTATGACAACTTCCTTTGCCTTCTCCTCGCCGAGATATGCGAATTCTTTAAGCATATCGTTTGTGGTCCTAAAGTAGAGCGGCGCCTGCTCGGCGGCATCGCTGAAGCCCTGACCCGTCATAAGAATTTCTCTGAACACCTTATCGCTCTCGTCGATGAAATGAACGTCGCCCGTTGCGACGACGGGGATACCGAGCTTGTCCGCCAGCCTGATTATATGGCGGTTTATCTCGTTAAGCTCCTCCTCGGAGGAAAGAGTGCCCTTGCGGAGCATGAAAGCGTTGTTGCCGTTCGGCTGAATCTCGAGGTAATCATACATCGAGGCTATCCGCAGCAGCTCCTCCTCGGATTTGCCCGAAAGCACCGCGCGGTAGAGCTGACCCGCTTCACAGGCGCTGCCGATGAGCAGACCCTCTCTGTGAGAAAGCAGCTCACTCTTCGGCACTCTCGGATGGCGGTAATAATACTCAAGATTTGATTTCGTTATCAGCTGATAAAGGTGTTTAAGGCCAACTTTATTCTTTGCGAGGATTATAATATGGTATGTCGGCAGCCTGCGGGGGTCGACGGGGATAAGCTCGTTTATCTGCGACACTCGCTCAACGCCCTTTTCGGCGGTGAGAGCCAGCAGCTTCTCAAATATCGCGGCGAGCGCGCCCGCATCCTCATCCGCCCTGTGGTGGTCGAATTTCGGGAGCTTGAAATGGTTTGATATCGTATCGAGCTTATAATTCTTTATGCCCGAGATGAGGCTCTGCGCCAGCACGAGGGTGTCGATATGTGAGTAGTTATACTCAATGCCGTTTCTCTCGCAGACGGAGCGGATGACCTCGGTATCGAAGCTCGCATTGTGCGCCACAAGCACGCTGCCCTCGCCGCAGAATTCAAAGAATTTGCGCACCGCCTCGCCCTCCTTGGGGGCGCCGGCGACCATTGAATCGGTGATGCCCGTCAGCTCGACGATATTCTGCGGGATGGGTCTCTCCGGGTCAACGAAGGTCTGGAACGTGCTGAGAACCTCGTTTCCCTTCATGATGGCCGCGCCGATCTCGATGATCGTGTCGTGCTGCGAGCTGAGTCCTGTCGTTTCAAGGTCGAACGCGACAAATTCGTGGTCGAAGTCGAAATCCCGGTCGCCGTGGACGGCGATGCGGTCGTCGACGTCGTTGACGTAGTAGCCCTCGCAGCCGTAGAGGATTTTGATGTTCTGGTCCGTCCCCGCGACCTTGGCCTTGGACGCGGCCTTCATCGCGTCCGGGAACGACTGCGCGCCGCCGTGGTCGGTGATGGCGATGGCGCGGTGGCCCCAGCTGGCTGCCCGCTTGACGGCAGCGCCGGTATCGGTCAGCGCGTCCATGGAGGACATGGTCGTATGCAGGTGCAGCTCGACGCGCTTTTCGGGATACGTATCGCGGCGCTTCGGGGCCTCGATCTTTTCCATGGCGTTCGGCTGGAGCACCATTTCGTTGTCATAGCGGTCAAAGCTCATCTTGCCCTGTACGCGCAGCCACATACCTGGCTGGACGTTGTCAATGATGGGCTTGGCCTTTGCGGCCTCCATGAACTGGTTCACGCGGACGGAGCTGGTATAGTCTGTCATATCGAAGCAGATGACCCACGCCCCGCGCTTTTTCAGCTCCCGGTGCTGCACGGCGAAGACCTTGCCCTCGACGATCACGCGGAACATATCGAGGTTCAGTTCCTCCATCCGGACGGGCTTGCCTGCGAACGGGCGGCCGTAGAACAGCGCACCCGTAGGCTCTGCCGGTGCGGCCGAGCCTGCGCCGGAGGACTTTGCGCCGCCCTGCGGTGCGCTGGCCGTGATGGCAGGCGCGTTTTTAAGCGCCTCGGCGCGGATACGCGCCGTCTCTTCAAACAGCGCACGGCCCTCTAAATTGCTGTGCGCCTCGACCTCGATCTTTTTGGAAACGCCGAAGCGGTCGCGCAGGAACTGCTCGGCCTTTTTTGCGTTCTGCAAAATGCTGTCCTTGCCGTTGGCCTTGAGCCGGATGACGACGGCCTCGTCCGTGACCTCGTAGCCTGCTCCTGCCAGAATGGCGGCAGACGGCGAAAAGGCGCGGATAAACACCTGCGCCAGATCGCGGAAATCCATATTCGGAAGCTCCGAGGCGGGATAGCGCACCGAAAGCTTCAGTTCCCGCAGGCCATATTCCTTTTCAATGTCCCGGCAGAGCGCCTGCAGCTGCTTTTCTGCCAGATACTGCTCCGCCTGCGCGTCCAGACGGATGGTGCGCGTTTCCCGGTCAAGCTCCGCGTGGACGACGGCAAGGCGTCCGAGCGCCTCCACCAGCTCCTCCGGCAGCGGGAAGCCCGGAAACAGCGCGGGGAAATAAACTTCATTCATATGTTCAAGCTTCCTGTCTGAAATTCACGTTATGTCTTTGCTCGCCTGCGCTTCGGCTGCGGCTTCTCTTCCCGCGTCAGATCTGCAAGCGTGTAGCTGCACAGATACGCGGCGATGACCTGATCAAGCCCCTGCCACAGCGGGAGCGTCCGGCAGTTGACTGCGTTTTCGCACTGCTGCCCGCGCTCCAGACACGTGACCGGGGCCAGCGTCCCCTCGGTCAGGGACAATACCTCAAACGCGGTATACTCCTTCGCCGGTTTGGACAGGCGGTAGCCGCCGCCCTTGCCGCGCACGGCGTCGAGCAGCCCCGCCTTGCTCAGCACGGCCAGAATGCTCTCCAGATATTTTTCGGAAATGCCCTGCCGCTTCGCGATCGTCTGCAGCGGGATATAGCCCTCGTCTATATGCTCGGCCAGATCGATCATCACGCGCAGTGCATAGCGGCCCCTGGTGGAAATCATCATGTTTGGTTCCTCGCTTTCTTTTAACCCACTATACTATAGGGTAAAAGGATTATCAAGCGGAAAGCCGCAATTTACAAGCAATTCTTTTTGTGCTACAATAACCAAAGCATCGGTTTGGAGAGAACGCGACATGACGAAGGATCTGACCCGGGGAACGCCCTGGAAGCTTATTTTACAGTTTGCGCTGCCGATCATGGCGGGAAACCTTTTGCAGCAGCTCTATAATACCGCCGACACCATCATTGTCGGCAATTTCAACGGCCAGCAGGCGCTTTCCGCCGTCGGGGCCTGCGCGTCGCTGACAGTTCTGTTCACGGCGCTTGCCATCGGCTTTTCCATCGGCGCAGGCGTGCTGATCTCGCAGTATTTCGGCGCTTCGCGCGAGCGGGAGCTGCGGCAGTATGCCGCGACGGCCATTGTGCTGATGCTGGCAATGGGGCTATTCATGTCGCTTGCCGGCGTTGTGAGCGCGAGATTCCTGCTGGAACGAGTGCTGGGCACGCCGGAGGCGCTGCTGCCGATGACGCTTCTGTATTTCCGCATCTACGCGGCGGGACTGGTGTTCCAGTTCGGGTACAACATCGCGGCGGCCCTTCTGCGGGCGCTGGGCGACAGCAAGGCGACGCTGTATTTTCTGCTCGTCTCGTCGATTTTGAACGTCGTGCTCGACCTTGCGTTTGTCGCGGGGCTTGGGCTGGGCGTGGCAGGCGCGGCCGTCGCCACCGTTATTTCGCAGATCGCCTCCTGCGTCATCGGCTTTGCGTATATGCACCGGAAATACGCCCTTCTGCGCTTCTCGCTCCGCGAGCTGCGGCTGGACGTGAAAACGGCGGGCCGCATTCTGCAGGTCGGCGCGCCGATGGCCATTCAGCAGTCCATCGTCTCCTGCGGCTTTCTGTTTTTGCAGCGGCTGGTCAATCTCTACGGCGAGAGCATGATCGCGTCCTATACCGTCGCCACCCGGATGGAGAACATTCTGATGATCCCGATTCTCGGCGTGCAGAACACCATGGCGACCTTCGCGGGCCAGAATATGGGCGCGCAGCGCCCCGACCGCGTCTCCAGGGGCCTTGGACAGGGCGTGCTGGTGTCGCTTTCCATGACGCTTGTGCTCTGCCTGTGCCAGATCTTCGGCATTTCGCGCATCATCCGCGCGTTCCAGCTGGACGAGGCCGCTGCGGCCATCTGCCGCCTGCATCTGTTCAGCTCCGCCGTCGCGATGCCCATTTTCGCGGTCTATTTTCCCGCCAACGGGATGTGCCAGGGCGTGGGCGAGGGCTTCCACGCCACGTTCTTCGCGCTGCTGGCGCTGGGGCTGCGCGTGATCTTTGCCTATGCGCTGCACAACACGGCTCTGTTCGGCTATACCGCCGTCTGGTGGAGCCAGGCCATGGCGTGGACCGTGACGCTCCTTGTCTGCTATGCGCACGTGTTCCGCGGCAAATGGAAAACCAAATCTCTGATCTCCTGAGGAGGAACCGATATGCAGCACCGCTTTTTTGCGCTTATTTCCCGTATGCGCTACATTGGCCGCTGGGGCCTCATGCGCAATACGTTTGAGGAAAACATTCAGGAGCACAGCCATATGGTTGCCGTGCTGGCACACGGACTGGCTGTGATCCAGCGCGACATCCTCGGCCAGCCCGCCGACCCCGACCGCTGCGCGTCTGCAGCGCTGTTCCACGACGCGTCGGAGATCCTGACAGGCGACCTGCCCACGCCGATCAAGTATTATAACCCGGAGATCAAAAAGGCCTACAAGCAGATCGAGGCCGTCAGCTGTGAAAAGCTCCTTGCTCTCCTGCCGCCGGAGGTGCAGGAGAGCTACCGCCCGCTGCTGTTCGAATCCGACCCGGACATCGCCCGCATCGTCAAGGCGGCGGACAAGCTTTCGGCGTATATCAAATGCGTCGAGGAGCTGAAGGCCGGCAACTCAGAATTTGCGGCGGCGGAGAAGCAGACGCGGCAGGCGCTCGTCGAAATGCAGCTGCCGTGCCTTGATTACTTCATGGCGCATTTCCTGGACAGCTTCCGGCTCACCCTCGACGAGCTGGAGTGAATTTGACGGATCTGTCAATTTTCATGTTTTGCGGCGTCCAAAATCGCACAAAACTCACAGTTGTATTTTTGCGGCCGCGCCGCTATAATGTCCTCCAGTGAGTTTACGAAAGGAAGTGCGCGCCATGACGATTTTCAAAACGCCTGTCTGTCGATGCGCTTCCGTTTTTGTTTTTGCCGGGGAACCCGTTGTTCCGGCGTCGTATTTGTTTTTGCAGAAGGAATTGTGAAGCTGGTGTTTCCAGTTTTCACAATTCTTTTTTTATGCGTTTCGGGCAGCCGCTCCGGCAAAGACAGCGAGAAGAGAAAGGAGAACACCATGGGAAAAAACAAAATTCCGGAAACCGGCATCTATGATGCCAGACAGCTCGGCAGAGGCAGAATGCTGCTGCTCGGCTTCCAGCATATGTTCGCCATGTTCGGCGCGACCATCCTCGTCCCCATCCTGACGGGCCTCGACGTTTCGAACACGCTTCTGTTCGCGGGCCTCGGCACGCTGCTGTTCCACCTCATCACCGGCGGCAAGGTCCCGGCCTTCCTCGGCTCGTCCTTCGCCTTCCTCGGCGGCTACGCGACCATCGCGCCGATGCTCGGCGAGCAGCAGAACATCCCCAACCTTGAGATGCTGCCCTATGCCTGCTTCGGCGTGGCCTGCGCAGGTCTTGTGTATGTCATTCTGGCCGGTCTGTTCAAGGTCTTCGGCGCGAAGAAGGTCATGCGCTTCTTCCCGCCCATCGTCACCGGCCCCATCATCATCCTCATCGGTCTGAACCTGTCC
>OGLM01004066.1_pt1 | contig 11158 bp, 14 predicted proteins | sample 1572531 | NCBI WGS metagenome assembly OGLM01 (sample SAMEA2581909, study PRJEB24529) | metagenome | biome: Human gut stool | place: China | collected 2011 | reverse complement strand
CTTATAATGAATTAAGCGATGAAGAACGGGCTGACTTTGTAAGGTTAATCAGTATCAACAGCGAGCATTTGGTACGATTGATTGATGATATACTTGACTTATCAAAAATAGAATCAAACACGATTAAATTCACTTATTCCTGTTGTTCCCTAAAATCCATGATGAAAGATATAGAGAAAGAACAAGCAGTAAAACAGTTGCCGGAAATTGAAATAAAAGCGTTACTACCGGATGATGACATTTACATTAATACCGACGCGACACGCTTGAAACAGGTTATTTGCAATTTCATAAACAATGCCCGCAAATTTACAGAGAAAGGTTATATCCATTTCGGCTTCACATCACATTCAGAGAAAGACCAATTGGTTTACCTGTTTGTGGAAGATACGGGAGAAGGAATTCCGCAAGAATGCCAGAAAGAGATATTCGACCGTTTCTATAAGGTCAATACTTTCAAACAAGGTACGGGGCTAGGGCTTTCTATCTGCAAAACGATTGTAGAGCACCTACAAGGAAGTATTTCGGTTGAATCGGAAATCGGAAAAGGAAGCCGCTTTATTGTGACATTGCCGTTTAAAAGGCAATCGAAAGGAGTTTAATGCCCTCTGTACTCTTGTGGAGTAACTCCTGTATGCTGCTTAAAGAACTTGTTGAAGAAAGAAATATTATTAAATCCCAAAGATAAGGCAATATTCTTCACAGGCTCATTAGTCGATTTTAACCGGGATTTTGCGTCCATTAAGATAACGGAGGCAATCACTTCCAATGGGGTATTTCCAGCAACTTTTTTTATTGTCGAACAGAAATGTGGCAAACTAAGCCCCAGTTGATTGGCATAAAAGGAAGTCCCATGATGAACTATATAATATTTCATGACCAATTTCAGAAACTCCTGATAAATCTCATACTTCCTTGATTGGGAAGATAGATACAGGTTATTTTGCATCTTGTAAATCTCAGTGGCTCCCTGAACGAACATAGTAAGGACAGCTTTTACTATCTCTTTATTTGCCTGTGTACGAGGTGAAGCATATGACAGTATTGACGATTCATAAAACATCTTGTAGCTACAAGCTTGTAATGGAGACAACGTTATTATTGGGTTTTCCATAATTACAGGAAGAAGATGTTCTGTGGATTTCATTAAATTTATACCTTCTATAAATCCGGCTGAGAACCCAGCATAATAGATATGAATATCGGTGAGAAATCAAGAATTTCCATAAAATAACCAGGCAGTAAGGTTATCAAATCGTTTTCACCAATATGATGAAGATTTCCATTGATTGTTGTTTGCATTACTCCCTTAACACAGAGGATGAAAAAACCGGACCTTACCCTACAAGGAAAGTTCTTGTACCTTTTTGATAAATCTATCTCATATCCTTCTCCAACAATATAATCAACTGGCAAATCAAAATTAGGTATATCACTCTCCATTGTGTTATTTTGTTTTTGATTTCAAATATAGAGATTATTTAAAACTCGGCTCTCAAATAATTAAAATCAGAGTATCGAATCTTAAAAAAATAACATCTATATTCTATTTATAAGAAAAGATTAGAATATGAGAAATGTGGCTTATATAACTGACTTTCAAAAAGCCCTATTGAATATCCAATGCGTCAAATGCCAAGCCTTCCATAGTATCAGCCGAAAGTAACACTTTATAATGTCCGGCATTAATAAATGTCCCCGTAGTGGTACTCATCATTTTCCACTTGTCCGGTGTCTCCGGAAATATCTGTATATCTTCTTTCAAGACTACCCTTTTCGCGTCAATAAACTTCATTAACACAGGGATTGGTTTTCCGCTTGTATTCATGTATTTGAAGCGAAGCGCATAGACCTGCACCAATCCGGTAGAAACATTCCATTCGATACTGTTCCCTTTACTAAAAAATACTCCCATTTGTTTACGATGTTCTTTCTTTTGAAATTTGCCTTTCATCACAGCTGTTTCTGCTTCATAAGCCACACTGACACGAGTATTTTTATCTTCGGAGAGCAGTTCTTTCGGGAGTTTCTCCATAACTTTTTGCCGTCTTCTCCCAACTCCAATCAGTTGCCGGAAATACTGCCGGCTTCAAACCCGGATGGATAGAAGCCTCTCTGGGGTATAAGGATATTCATAAACACCATATCCCGGCAGATAAGTCATTTTCTGCAAACCTACATAAGCACCGCGAAGTACCATTTCAGGTCCGTCCTTCAGTTCTTCCGGGAAGTTCAGTTTCCCTTCCGAATCGTTCAGACGGTCTATCAGTTCACGGCATCCGTAAATTACACCACTACCGTCCCTGCCGGAGACTTTAGTAAGATTTCCGGCAGTCGTAATATGAAAAGTTATATCTATATCTGCTCGCTGGTACCCCAATATTAAAAAGATAACAGAAGCAAACAAAAAGTTCTGGTATATAAGATTAAAAAAAGTATATTTGCGTATTACTATTTTTAGTTTTATGCAAACTTATATCGAAACATCCCGATTGATCCTTCGCGATTGGAAAGAGGAAGACATTCCTCTTTTTGCCCTCATGAACGCCGACCCTCACGTCATGGAGTACTTTCTCCAACCATTAACTCCGGGAGAATCACTCAATTTTTATCATCGTATCCAAAAGGAATTTCAAACCTGCGGCTTCGGTTTGTATGCCGTAGAACGCAAAGAAGACCATGCTTTTATGGGCTATACCGGGCTGCATCAGATAACATTCGATGTAGATTTTGCACCGGGTATAGAAATCGGCTGGCGGCTGGCACATGAGTATTGGGGACATGGCTATGCCCCTGAAGCAGCAACAGCTTGTCTGGAATATACTCGTAAACAACCGGACATTACAGAACTGTATTCATTTACTTCCCTGCCGAATCTCCGTTCGGAACGTGTAATGCAGAAGATAGGTATGACACGAATGAAAGAGTTCGACCATCCGCTTGTTCCTGCTGACCATCCATTATGCAAACACGTGTTATATCATATCAAAACAGGATGAAAGCATTATCCGGAAGATTTGTATTCCTTTTAAAACGATTAACACACCAACCGTGACGGGTGAAGGTGGATGAAGAAGACAATCCGGCAATTATATTGGTAAAACAAAAGAAATAAAGGTAAACATAGAAACTATTGACTTTGCTCTTTTTATTTTGTATATTTGTCCGAAAGAACCAACTGGAACAAGAATGAGATATACAAAAATAAAGACATAAAGATAGACTTTGAAGGCATAGATATATGTCCGGAAGAATAGAAACGGGGCAAAATCTGTAGAGATTTTACCCCGTTTTGTTTAATATATTCAGTTTCATTTACTAAGTAACCCTGAATATCATTTATTATAAACGTGAGACCCGTTTATAATAAACTGTTCCATTATTTATTAAAAACACAAAATGAGTTTATTAGCATCTTGTATAAGAAAAAGAAAACTGTTTAAGAGTAGAAAAGACAGCAATGGGACATACACAAATATATCTATACATTGAAGACAATAAACGACCTTTACAACTAATTTTCTTTTTCACTTATTACTCATTTAGTGCTTCTCAACAATAGAGATAATATCACTATTGTTCACCTATTCGTATTTTATTCTTTAGTAAAGTTTCTGGTTCACCAGTTCGTCAAAGAGCCTTGCATATTTCTCTGCGACCGCTTCTGCGAACTTTTTACCTTTTTCGGCAGAGGCTCCACGCGGATCACCTACCCCGGTATCTTTCGATACTTTTCCCCAGTTTCTGGGAATCCATGCTACTTTTTCATTCAAAGACTGCACGGCAAAGGTTTTATATTCTCCACTTCCTGCTTCTTCAAGATTGACCAGTTCGGGATGATAGTGCATCATTACAGATGTCTCGACTTCATCTGCATGGTCACCCGGATTTTCAAAATAGTCCTTAACCTTTAATACGGTATACCATTCACTTGATGCAATCAGAAAGTCAGGATAGTCTACCGATAAATCACGAATCATACTTTTAAAAGTATTGCCACCATGCCCGTTGATAATTACTAATTTCCGGATACCTTGAACATAAAGGGAAGAAACAATATCCGTCAGTATTGCTTTCTGAGTTTCATAACGCGTATGGATACAAAACGGAAGTTCCCGTTGTCCCGGATTTTGCGACCCCATGCCGATAGGTGGCATGACCATACAATTTACCCCATATTTCTGTTTGGCTATCAAAGCGGCAGAAACCGCTACATCATGAGAAAGGATACAATCCGTCATATAGGGCAAATGCAGATTATGAGGTTCGGTAGCCCCCCACGGTAACGCTACAATATCATATCTCCCATCTTTTACTTCTCCATAACAAGATATGGATAAATCAACTTTTCTATTCATATACCTTATTTATTTCTGATGATTATACTATTTCATTTTTACTATCACTTCTTTCTTTTTTTATCAGACCATACTTCTTGAAGCAAAAATAGGAATTGTTTGGAGATTCTATAGCTAATCAAGGACTAAATTCACTAACTAATTAACAAATATATTACAAGCGATAGGTAACCGTTCTTTCTTCGGAAGAGTCAATTCAAAGACGCCAGATACCTTCTAAGACTTTCTCTACGGTTCCTATATTCGCTTTGGGTTGGCGGCAGCTCTTGATTGTCAGATATCCCTTGCCTTCCGTAGCTTTTACTTCCTTCGTTTTATTATCCATGTGTTGCAATCTCAAAATTACGGAAACCATGAGAAATTTCCGGAGAATAGATTTTTAGCCAATAATACTCTTTATATAATCCGTAGGGCATACATGATAGAAATCCTTAAATTTCTTCCTAAAATATTGGACATCACAATATCCCAACATACCTGCTATTTCCGAAATATTAAATTGTTGGGAAGCCAACAATTTAAGTGCTTTATCCATTTTGAATGAATAGATGTAATCTTCCGGTGACATACCTATAATATCCTTTATCTTACTGTAAAAAGCAGTACGACTCATCCCTATATCAACACAAAGTTTATCAATCCTATATTGCTCCGTTGAGAGATTCTTTTCCAATATTTCATTGACTTTATTCATAAATAACAAATCTGTGTTTTCCATTTCCTGCCTCATAGGCACCAAAGGAAAAATGGCATCAGATAAAAAGTTTTTTATTCGTTCACGCAACGCCATGCGGTTCTCAATAAGCATGTGAATATCCGCCCTGAACTTACAGATACTCTCTGTACGCAATTTCAACCGATCTGCTCCACATCCTAAATGAGAAAGATAGCTTTCATTATCAAAAGACCTTATCAGCAGAACGACTGGTATCTCTCCCATTGTTTTATCTGCTTTAACTTGAAAACAGAGCGAATCACCACTTATGCCGTTTACATTATCATCAATAATGATTGTGTCAGGAATTTGCCGGATGATAGTATGTATTATCAAATCAGGATCTTCAAGAATGGAAATCTGATAGTATCTCGACAAAGACTTTCTCAAATAATCACTGAACGGTTTATCCTTCATTACTAATAAGATATGAGGAGCATCCTTTGCTTTCAAATCTTGTTTTTCATCCTTATGAATTCGAGAGGATTTTATAACGGCACATTCTTGATTCTGGCAATGACAGTCCGTCGGGATAACAATCCTGAAAGTGGCGAATTTGCCGTGTCCGTAGCCAATCATTTTCCCTCCATGCAAACGAATGATTTTTCTGACAGTCCTCAAACCACTATATCCATATACAGGAAACAGAGCGGAAATAAAGGAAAATAAACTTTCAGCTTTATTCTCCGTTACGGTATTATTGCTGATATGTAATTCCCATGCATCCATTGTATGCGTTACGCTAATTGATATGCAACAACCCGAATTTGTTATCAAGATTATCTTGTATAAAAGATACTGAAGTGCGGCTGTCATTATGTTCTCATTTATCCTGCAACTGACACAATCCGAACATTCGTTGACCTTCAATTTCACTTGACGGATGTTTGCGTATGGCCGACATTGATTAACAATGGAAGTGATATAAGTGGAAAGTTCAAAATCGACAGTAGCTGTCTTAGGTTTAATACTACCTTCAATCTTATCAAGCGTCATAACATTCTGATTACAGTCTATTATACGTTCAGCATATTTCAAGACTTCCTCTATTTTCAGAGAAATCGGTTCAGACAGACTAGCAGTTTTAATATCTTCCAACTGATTTCGTAATAATGTCAAGGGTGTATGTATCGAATGAAGCATATTCATTGCAATCTTATATTTTTCATGAGATTGAAACCGGACATTATACTCTGCCGCAAGATAGGCAAGTAGGCAAATAAATAGTCCAATACCAAGTCCCCCTACGGGAATTACATATCCAAGCAGAGACAAATCAGACAAAATTACATCAATAGTCTGTTTACTGCCCACAAAATCTGCTCCCTCCTTTAAAGGAAGTAAAAGCTGAAAACTAAATAATAAATTCAGGAAACAATCATTCATACTAATATCAGATTAATTTAATTAATATTTTACACTTTCAGTAAAACACGTCTGATGATTCTTTGACGTATTAAAATCCGATGCAAGTATAAACTTTTCGATACCGGTTTACGAGGTGGTTTCTGACAAAAACAAAGGGCGTTTTCTATCTAAAATGGTAACATTTTCATTTGTTACTCTAATATAAGCAAATGTAAGTGTAAAGCTACATTTTTATCCGATTTACATACAATAATATATATTTTTACTATGAAATTAATCAATAGAAAGCATACAGATACAAAACAAAAACGGGCAAATATGCAATACATCACGCATATTTACCCGCATCCTATTATAATCGAGAATTCCTATTTTCTGGAAATAGAATCTTTCCTGCCTTGTTTATTTAGAATAGTTGGATTTCCTTTATATTCAATATCTCCACTACCGCTAACTTTTGCATCCAACTGTTTAGAAGCATAACAAGAGATATCGCCGGAACCTGAAACAGTGGCAATCACTTCAGTAGCCGCCAACTTATCAGCACTGATGTCACCGGAGCCGTTTACAGTCAACGCAGCCCATTTCGCAGCGCCTTTGATATTCACATCTCCCGAACCACTGACTATCGTTTTTACAGTAGTGCCCTTCACATTTTTCACATCGATATCTCCACTCCCTTTTATATAAGCAGAAAGATTAGTATATTGCAGATTCTCCGCTTCAATATCTCCGGAACCGGTTATGTTCAGAGTTAAATCAACACCTTTAATAGTACCCTTCAGATATACATCTGCCGAACCTTTAATATCTACTTCATCTAATGAAGGAGAAGAAGCAATCACTTTCAAACGACGTTCTCCACTAAGAATCTTAACCCCCTTCTTGATATTCACCTGCAACACTCCATTCGCAGTAGACACTTCCAGCAAATCGACCAAATTGTCCGAACCATATATAGAAATCTCTGTTTTAGAGCCACTACTCTGTCGATATTCAACATCAGTACTGCCTAGCACCTTGATTGAGCTAAAATTGCTTACGTTATTCAACTCCTTTGTAATATACTTCTTACTGGGAGTTACGGTCTGTGCCTGCATTCCTGTTATAAACAAGAACATCAGTACTGCCAACATAGATGTAACCTTTAAACTTTTCATAATTTTTTTCGTTAAATGTTCTAACGACAAATATAAGAAGTATATTTCAATTTACAAGAAAAGAACGAATATAACTTTGCCAACCTTCCGGATCAATGCGGAACAATAATGGTCCAATAATTAAACTATACATTTTAGTTATTTGTTTATAATGAATAGATAAGTACACATTATTGTATTTACACTTCCAACGTATTTTCACCTATGCATAGTAAGTCCTTTTCAGCCGGATATTGAAATTCGTTTTTTATGCCCGATAATTTTTAATTATTTCTACACCTTATTGCCTGTAGTATTCATGTACAAGAAAAGCAACCATCTGTGCAAGAATATAAACTCTGGTACGATCGCCCGGCACAAGTATGGACCGAAGCATTACCATTGGGAAACGGCCGTTTAGGGGCCATGGTATATGGAATAGAATCACCCGCTCGTTTGGACAAAAAGGAGCGGGCGATTCTTTGCATTTATCCTTTTTATATTTTACATTTGCCAGTAAAAAAGAAATCATGGCAGATAATTATATAGAAAGACAGCAGGAACAATATGAAGCCAGAAAAGCTGCTTGGAAACAAGCACAGAAGTATGGTAAAAAGAAAACCGGAACAACGCATCAGGTGAGAACGGGACAAGCTGACAAGATACCTTCCGATGCAAACAGACGGAAAAGAAGAGTTTTCGTAACAGGCGGAGCGGAAGGAATAGGCAAAGCAATCGTAGAAGCATTTTCTCAAGCGGATTGCCTAGTCGCTTTCTGTGATACGAATGATGCATCCGGTCAACAAACTGCAAAAGAAACAGGAAGCATATTCCACAAGGTTGATGTAAGCAATAAAGAGTCGTTGGAGAATTGTGTCCTGCAAATTCTGAAGGAATGGGGCGATCTTGATATCATTATTAATAATGTAGGCATTAGCAACTTTTCTCCTATCACGGAAACAAGTATAGAGGATTTCGACAAGATTCTCTCTGTCAACCTGCGTCCTGTATTTATCACTTCACGATTACTTGCCATTCATCGTAAAGCCCTTTCCTTTCCCAATCCTTACGGAAGAATTATCAATATCTGTTCCACCCGTTATCTGATGAGCGAGCCCGGAAGTGAAGGTTATGCCGCCTCAAAAGGTGGTATCTATTCTTTAACCCATGCATTAGCCTCATCATTATCCGAATGGCACATTACGGTAAACTCTATTGCACCGGGGTGGATACAGACACATGACTACAACCAGCTCCGCCCGGAAGACCATTCACAACACCCTTCCCGGCGAGTGGGCAAACCGGAAGACATTGCCCGTATGTGCTTATTTCTTTGCGAGGAAAACAATGACTTCATCAACGGAGAGAACATAACCATTGACGGAGGAATGACGAAAAAGATGATTTATGTGGAATAAGTCTATCCTTCTTGGGATGTCACGCCAATGCGATCTAATGCATTTCGAGTAATCTCAATCCCCGTCGCTACAATGGACTCTGCATGATGAAACTCCAACATATCATAAGCATTGCCGGACATCCGTATTAATATGTCCGGCTGACAGCGTTCTATCTGATAACGAGTAATTTGTTGCATCATCATTCTTGAAGATTCTGTCAACAGATTATAAGGACTCATCTTCTTTCTCTTTCCGCAATCAACCGGTGCATTCACATCGACTGCTATCAAAATATCTCCTTCGGTGCGATGTACATGATTGAGCGGGAGGGGATTCAAGATCCCCCCGTCAATCAATACCATGCCGTCTTTTCGCAAAGGGCGGAAAAGCATTGGTATGGAAATGTATGCGCGGATAGCCTCATGTAAGCTGCCACTATCGAACCTCACCTCCTGATCACAAACAATATTGGTGGCCATGGCAACATAAGGAATCGGTAAGTCCTCGATGTTCATATCGGGGATTATCTCCTTTAACTCTTTGATGAAGCGATCTCCTTTCACCAGTCCGTCCCGACTTAATGTGAGGTCTGCCAGTTCCCACATCTTACGCTTATCCCAGCTATACAGCCATTCTTTGCATTCTTCCAGTTTTCCCGAAGCATACATCGCTCCCACCATTGCTCCCATTGAACTTCCGGCAATAGAAGTTATTTCATAATTGTGACGTAATAATTCTTCTATGACTCCAATATGTGCAATACCACGCGCACCACCCATAGAAAGGACTAATGCTACTTTCTGTTTTCCCATAATAAATCCATTTTCTACAAAGGAAACAAATTCCGGAGAAAAGCAGTCACACCGAAACCAACGCGCGTTCGCGTTTTGCGTGCATCGGTGAATACCTCTCGCCCGTTTTACACGGACATACTCCACGAAAATTCCCCTCTTTGGCGTCCCGCAGAGGCAACCTTTCGTTTCATCGCATATCAAGCCTTTATATTATATCAGAAAACCGTTTGATTTGCAAGCATTATTTTCCGATATGACAGAGAATTTTTGCATATTTTCTTCCATCTTTTTGGCTATTCCGCACAAAATATACCGCTTCGCACCGATTTTGAAGCGCATTCACACGCATTTTGTGCCGCAACCGCCTGTCAAAACCGACAAAATCGAGAAAAAGCACCCAAAGTAACACGCATCCGAGGTGGAACAACACATGGGTCGCTCCGCTTCGACCATCAACTAACTTCCTGCCGCTTTTATCCGGTAGCGGAGAGAGTGAAAACGTCCGCATTTCGCTGGCGGAATGCGGCTCGGAGCAGCCGGAATTCGCAGCACGGAATACGGCTACATCAGAATCTGTACAACGTAAAAACAGAGACATAAATCCAATTGGGTTAAAGTTCTTGCGGTCAAGGGGCTTCTTTCAAGAAGCCCCCTGAGTGGGGTGCGGGGCAACGCCCCGCGACCTTCCTTTTTATTATTTTCTCACTATGCAAATTCAAAGCAGGTAATTTTTTGTACATAGCAAATAAAAAAACGCATTCCTTTTTTGGTGGAATTGGGATATAATAAAGACAACGACGAAAAGTCGAAAAAAACGGAGGTACACTCAAAATGAAAAAGCAACTCGCACTCATCCTTTCCCTTGCTCTCGCGCTGACCATGCTGGCAGGTCTGGTCTCCTGCAAGAAAGACAACTCCGATGGTGAGGTTTCGGTCTTTTATTACACCTACAGCGACACCTACATTTCCAGTGTTCGTTCCGAGATGGACGCTATGCTCAAGAAAGCCGGACTCAAGTATCAGAACTACGACGCAAACGGCAACCAGACCACCCAGACCGAGCAGATCACCACTGCTCTGGCAAAGAACTCCCGCCTTCTGATCGTCAACGTTGTTGACACCGGATCGGACGATGCGGCGCAGAACATCGTCGACCTTGCAAAGGCGAAGAATGTGCCCGTTATCTTCTTCAACCGCTCGGTTAACGAAAAGGTCGTTTCTTCCTACGAAAAGTGCGTGTTCGTCGGAACAGACTATGAGGAAGCAGGTCACCTGCAGGGCAAGATGATCGGCGACTATGTGCTTAAGAACTACGACAAGCTCGACCTGAACGGCGACGGCAAGATCAGCTACGCAATGTTCAAGGGTCAGGAAGGCAACATGG
>OGLM01004064.1_pt1 | contig 11169 bp, 9 predicted proteins | sample 1572531 | NCBI WGS metagenome assembly OGLM01 (sample SAMEA2581909, study PRJEB24529) | metagenome | biome: Human gut stool | place: China | collected 2011 | reverse complement strand
CCTTCCCGGGCCGTCAGGACGAACAGACCGGAGGAGAACGAGAAGAACGCGTTCTTCTCGACCGGCGCGTCGGCGGTGTGCACCGCGGGGGCCGGCTTCGGCATGGAGTCATAGATCTCCTGCGCCATGGCGTCGACGTCCACGAGCTGGGACTCCTTGAGCGTGGACTTGATTGTGACTGTCTCGTCGAGAATTGTGCAGTTCTTAAGTTTCTGGAACTCCGCGCGCATCAGCCCTGCCGCCGTCGGGGCCCAGGAGCCGTTTTCCATGAGGGCGATGGTGCGGTTCTGGAGATTGTGATGGACGATATCGTGCACCAGATTTTCCATCGTTACGAACATCCCCGCATTGTACGTCGTGGAGATAAAGACCAGATGGCTGGCCCGGAAGCACTCGGAGAGGATATAGCTTGGGTGCGTGACGGACACGTCGTACATCTGCACATTGCGCACGCCGAGGTCGGACAGCTTCGCGGCCAACACATTCGCCGCGTTTTCCGTGCCGCCGTAGACGGAGGCGTAGGCGATGACGACCGCGTCGTCCTCCGGGGTATAGGTCGCCCAGTGGATATATTTGTCGAGGAACCACGCGATATCCTTGCGCCAGACCGGGCCGTGCAGCGGGCAGATCATCTCGATCTCCAGCCCGGCGGCCTTTTTCAGCAGCGCCTGCACCTGCGTGCCGTATTTGCCGACGATGTTGGTGTAATAGCGGCGGGCATCGGCCAGATATTCGGTCTTGAAATTCACCTCGTCGGCATAGAGATTGCCGTTCAGCGCGCCGAAGGTGCCGAAGGCATCGGCAGAGTAGAGCGTTTTCGTGGCCGTGTCATAGGACACCATGACCTCCGGCCAGTGCACCATCGGGGCCATGACGAAGGCAAAGGTGTGTCTGCCGGTCGTGAGCGTGTCCATCTCCTTGACGAGCTGCACGCAGCTGTCCAGATCGAACGTGAAGAAGTTCTGCATCATCGTGCGCGTCTTGGCGTTGCAGACGATGGTTACTTCCGGGTGACGCAGGACAAGCTCGCCGATGGTCGCGGCGTGGTCCGGCTCCATATGCTGCACGATGAGGTAGTCGAGCTTCCGGCCCGCGAGCACATGGTCGACGTTTTCAAAGAACAGGCCGCTGACAGACTTATCCACAGTGTCGATCAGGACGGTTTTTTCGTCAAGCAGCAGATAGGAATTGTAACTCACGCCGTTCGTGAGTGGGTAGGCGTTTTCAAACAGATTCAGCCGCCGCTCACTTGCGCCGACCCAGTAGAGATCCTCGGTCATTTTCTTGACACAGTACATAAATCGGATTCCTTTCAAATATAATAATAATTTCTATTATCACAATAACACAGGACGCGCAAAAAATCCAGCGGAATTTGCGAGGTTTCCGCGATTATTTTCCCTTGTTCTGCCGCCGCAGACGGTTCAGGTGGCGCTCAAAATAGCCCTGCGAGATAAAGCGGGCCAGAACGTACTGGTCGAACAGCGGTACAGAGCAGGAATAAAAGCCGAGCGTCTGCCGGTACTGCTCCATCAGGCGCTCCGGCAGCACCATATAACCCATACGCATGGATGGGGCCAGCGAATGCGAAAACGTGTTCACGTAGATCACGCATCCGCGCCGGTCCATGGAATAGAGCGTCTGCAGCGGCTTTTTGTTTTCGGAAAACTCCGAATCGAAATCGTCCTCGATCAAAATCGCGTTCCGCTCCGCCGCCCAGGAAAGATAGTCGCTGCGCTTGGCCGCTGACGTGGTGATGCCGGTGGGGAAGCTGTGAAACGGCGTGATGTGCAGGACGGACGCGCGTGCGTTTTGCAGCGCGCCGGCGCGGATGCCGTCTTCGCCCATGGGCAGCAGCTCACAGACCGCGCCGTTGGCCGCGTAGACCTGCCGGACCTTTTCATAGCCGGGGTCTTCCAGCCCATATACGCGCTCCCGGCCCAGCAGCTGCACGATCAGACCGTAGAGATATTCCGCGCCGGAGCCGATGACGATGCAGTCCGGCTGGGCCAGCATCCCGCGGTAGCGCAGCAGATATTCCGCGATCGCGTTGCGCAGTTCCGCACAGCCGTAATGCGGCGGCTTTTCCAGCAGCCGCGTGCCGCAGTCGGCAATGACCTCGCGCATGAGCCGGGTCAGCGCGGAATACCGGAAGCCGTAGCCCGCAGGCTCCTGCGCGGCAGGCGCGTCCGCGGGGAGCATACGCAGGCGCGTCTGCGGCTGCGTGTTCTGCGGCAGGCGGGAGATGGCGCTGACATAATAGCCGCTGCGCGGCTTCGCTGTGAGATAGCCCTCGTCCACGAGCTGCTCATACGCGCCGGAGACGGTCGCGAGGCTGATATGCAGATGCTCCGCCAGCGCCCGCTTCGACGGCAGCTTCTGCCCCGGCAAGAGCTCTGCCCGCAGGATATCCTCTCGGATGCAGGTGTAGAGCCGGTAATATTTCGGCTGATCGCCCGCTTGCAGATCGTAGGTCAGCATACGCTTACCATTTGTTTTCGACCTTCTCGGCAAAGCCGAAGAAGTCGCGCACGGGCAGGACCGTTCCGTCGTCAAGCGTGATGCGGCCCGTGAAATGACCAAAGACCTGATGCTGATCGGACAGCACAACGCCTGCGCTCATGAACGCGCTGCGGTCGAGCACCGGTGTAAAATTCATATAGAACCGGTTGTCGTCGCTCGTGAAGACCCAGGGCTTCATGAAGTCCTCAAAGCCGTCTTCATCCATGGGAATTTCAAACTTGACCTCGCCCAGCTTGTGGATTTTTCCGTCGTAGAACAGCACGTTCTCCGTCGCGGCGCTGGTGTTGCCGAAGCCGTAGCCGATGTTCCAGCCGAAGGGTGCGCCATCCAGCTCACCGGAGGCGCTGCCCCAGTACCACGTGTTGTGATACGTCCACACGCCGCGGCCCCAGTCGAGCACGGCGAAGCTGTCCGCCGGGTCGAAGGTGTAGGTGCGGTTGTGGTAGCCGTAGGTCACCGTGCCCTCGGCGCGCATGCAGTTGATCTTCTGGTTGTAGTAGAAATGGCCGGGCTTGTCAAAGGGCGTGGCGATGACCATGCTCTCGGCCGGCTCGTCGGTGAGCTTGACAATGCCCTCGATCGGCTCCTTGTCCAGAAATTTGTCCATGTGGAACGAGAGCATCCGCGCCCCGTCCTCGTGGTAAAAGGCCAGGGCATAGCCGCTCCTTGAAATTTCCGACGCGCCCTCCGCGCTCGATTCCGGCAGCTGCGTCCGGCCCAGCGGCAGCGCCCGCATGCGGCTGGACGTTTTTTCCCATTTGCCGTCAAAGTCGAGGAAGGAAACGGAGTCGAGGCCCATATAGCCGTTGTCCGCGATGGTCAGCGCCAGACCGATATGGCCGTCGGTGATGAGATAGTAATCCCATTCCTTGACGCGCATCGCGCCGGCTTTGATGTCCGCGCGCCGGTAGACCGGGAGCAGGGAACGCGCCCAGCCGGGTTCGAGCAGATTGCCGTCGCTGCCGAGCAGCGGGCCGGAAGTGGTGATCTCATGCTGCTGTCTCATTGGATAGCCTCCTGTGATGTGTATTTTTCCAGAAACGCTGCCAGCGCCGCCTGCACGCGCGGGCGGTCGACCAGATAGCTGTAGCCGTGCCTTGCCCCGTCGACGAGGATTAGTTGCTTTTCAGACGCACAGACGTCATAGGCGGCCTGCGACATGGCGCAGGGGACGAAGGTGTCCGCCGTGCCGTGGATGAACAGAATAGGGCGCTTCGTTTTCGATACCGCGTCCAGCGTGGACGCTTCTTTGATGGAAAAGCCCGCGAACACACGCGTGCAGACGTCCATCAGTCCCAGCAGCGGCCCCGCCGGGAGCCATTTTACGTGCGCCCGCAGAACGCTTCGCATGATCGCCTCCGGCGAGGAGAAGCCGCAGTCGGCGATCACGCCCCGCACGGACGGCGGAAGCTCCAGCGCGGAGGCCAGCAAAACCGTCGTCGCGCCCATCGAAAGCCCGCCCAGAAACAGCGGGTGATCCGGGCCAAAGTGCATGGCCGCGTACTGTGCCCACGTCGCCGCGTCCCGGCGCTCGTGAATGCCGAAGGTGATATATACGCCCTCCGACTGCCCGTGTGCACGCTCGTCGACGGCGAGTAAATTATATCCGAGCGAATAGTAATAGGGAAGGACAATGGAAAAATCGATGATCCAGCTCGACCGGTAGCCGTGGAACAGAAGGATCGTGCCCTTCGCGCCGGGCTGCTGCAATAGCTGCCCGTGCAGGCGCAGTCCGTCATAGGCCGGCAGAAAGATATCCTCCGCGTCCTGCATCAGCGTGATACCCGCGAGAATTTCCTCCGTCTGGTCTTCCCTGCCCCATTGGGCGATGACCGCGGGCTTTGTAAAATCCGGGACGGGGCTGCGGCGGCAGGCGAACAGGAACAGGCCCAGCGCCAGCAGAACGACCGCCAGCAAAACGGCCAGAACGATCATAGCCGCCGTCATGCCGCGTTCCCCTTCCTTCCGAGCTTTGCGAAGAACGGGAACGTAAGCGGCCAGACAATGCCCGCAAACAGGACAAGCAGGAAATACCGCACAAAGCTTTCCGCCTGCGACCCGGCAAAGAGGGACACCAGCAGCGGCTTCAGCCCCGCCTTGATGCCGACGATCAGCGCAAGGCCCAGCACCAGCTTCAAGACCTGTCCCCAAAACGGCGCGCGCACGTCAAAATGCAGCTTTTTCTCGTCGGCAATGTACACGATCAGAAAGCCCAGCAGCGCACCCAGCATGGTATACGCGTTTTTGAGGCCGTGCGTGATATTGGAAAGGTCTTCGCTGCCCTCCGGCCAGTCGCACCGGGCGAGGGACGAGGCATAGACCAGATATCCGCCGCACAGCGCTGCCGCACCGAGCAGGAGCCATGGCACTGCCTTTTTCGCAGCAGCCTCCGTCCGGAACGCCGGATAGAGCGCCGCAGCCAGCGCCAGCGCCGTCAGGAAGGCCACGCCGACGTCCAGCGGCGTGTGAACGCCCAGGTACATCCGCGAAAACGGCACCAGAACCATCAACACGATACAGACAATACGCGCCCACGTTTCCTTCCGGCTCGCGAAGATCGAGGCCGTCGTGCCGACGATGTTCTGCGTATGGCCGGAGGGGAAGGAATAGCCCGTCGCGTCCGCGCGGGCGGCTTCGACGATCTGAAAGTCCGGGTCGAGCACCCACGGGCGCGGAATGCGGAAGGCCAGCTTCAGAAACTGGTTGCAGACCGTGCCGAGCGCGCCGACCAGAAAGACATAATAGCCCTGCCGCTTGTCAACGCACCAGAAGATCAGCAGCGCCGCCGCCATAAACGCGATCTCCGAGCCGAAATAGGTCAGGCTAGAAAAAAACGTGTCCAGCGCTCCGCAGCGTCCCGCCGCGAGAAGCCGCAAAAAATCCATACCGGAACCTCCTGAATTGAGATACAAAATCAGTATACCACCAAACGCCGGATTTGCCAAGCATCTTGCATTTTCAGATAAATATAGTATGATATAAGAAAAGCAACGAAAGGTGTGCGAACCATGTTTTCCAATGAAGAACGAATGATCTACGCCAAGCGCCAGCTGGTCGAGGTGATCTGTCAGCTTCGTTTCCCGGAGATCCTGTCCATCGACGCAAGCGAACCTGCCGCGTTTCAGGACCGCATCCGCCGGGAATATCCGCAGTATGAAAAGAAGATCGAGCAGCTGCCGCCGCAGATGGTGAACGGCAAGCCCGTCCCGCAGGGAACGGTCAACAACTATCAGTTCGTCTCTGCCGAGGGGCAGTGGAAAATCAGTCTCACCAAGGGCTTTATCGCCCTTTCCACCTACGGCTATACCCGCTGGGAGGAATTTGCCCAGCGGCTCGACCGCATTCTCGCCGTGTTTATCGAGACATATCATCCCTCGTGGTTCACCCGCGTGGGTCTGCGGTATGTCAACGCATTCCGCCGAGCGCCGCTCGGACTGGAGGACTGCCTCTGGAAGGAGCTCATCACGCCGGGCTTTTTGGGCCTCATGGGCGACGAGTACGCGCAGGAGCAGGCGTTTATGAAAAACGAGCTGACCGCGACCGTGCAGATGCCCGGCGGCGCGAAGGCCAACGTCAAATCCGGCCCGGGCCTGCTGCGCAAGGTCAACAACCGCACCCGCGAGACGACGGAGGAGCGCGTGTTCATGCTCGACCTCGATCTCTACATGGACAGCAAGATCGAGCTGAACCATACGGCCCCCGCCCTGAACATCGTCCACGACAACGCAGGCAGTCTCTTCCGCGCCGCCATCACCGACACCCTCGCAGACGCAATGGAGCCGCAGAAGGCATAAACTGAAAAATCCCTCTGCCGCTAACTGCGGCAGGGGGATCATTTTATGAACGGACGGCTCAGGCCGGTTCCTCCGGCTGCCAGAAGATGCGGAAGGCGCTGGGAAGCGCGATGTCCTGCCGGAACCGTTCGCCGCTGACCCATGTGAAGCTGCCGACCGGGGCCGAGACGCGGATGTCATAGCAGCGCATATGCCACTCGACGTGCGTAAAGATGTGCGTCCGTTCGCGCGTGCGCGTCAGCTCCTCCGGGACGAGGCCCCAGCTGTCGAGCAGCGCAAGCGCCTGCTGCGCGCTCAGCGTTCCTTCCACATTCGGAAGCTCCCAGAGTCCGGCAAGCAGCCCCGTCTCCGGCCGTCTGCGCACGGCATACTGCCCGCCGCATTGGAGAAAGAACACCGTCTTCTCCTCAACGCGGCGGGGCTTTTTTGCCTCCTTAACGGGAAGACGCGGCCATGCGCCGCTTTCTCCGGCGCAGCAGATCTCCCGCAGCGGACAGGCAGCGCACTTCGGCGCGCCGTTCGGAACGCACACGCAGGCCCCAAGCCCCATGAGCGATTGCGTCAGCTCGCTTCTTTTTCCCGGATTTTTCTCATAAGCTGGCCGCAGCGCGGCTTCATACGCCTTTTTGACGGCGGGCCGCGTGACCGGTGCTTCGTCCTGCGTTACGCGGGAGAGCACGCGCAGCACGTTCCCGTCGACCGCAGGCTCCGGCGCGTCAAAGCAGATGGACGCGACCGCGCCCGCCGTATAATCCCCCACGCCGGGCAGCGCCCGGATGGCAGCGTAGTCCCGCGGGAACTCGCCGCCGTGCTGCGTCATAATGACGCGGGCGGCCTTCTGCAGATTGCGCACGCGGGAATAATAGCCCAGGCCCTCCCAAAGCTTCGTCAGGCGGTTTTCTTCGCAGGCTGCAAGCGCGGCGATATCGGGCAGCTCCGATAAAAAGCGCGCGTAATAGCCCTTTACGGCCTCCACGCGCGTCTGCTGGAGCATGATCTCCGACAGCCAGACGTGATACGGCTCATGGTCCTCCCGCCACGGCAGCGCGCGGTGTCCCGCCGCGTACCACCCGAGCAGCCGCCCGGCAAGCGAATCCGGAAGCTGCATGGAAATACCCCCTCTCTAATATAGAAAAAACGCCGGAGGGAAATCCTCCGGCGTTTTGGGTTTATTAATAGCCGGGCTTGCCGAGCAGGTGGAACATATTCTTCTTATAGGCCTCAACGCCGGGCTGGTTGAAGGGGTTGACGCCCTCCATGTAGCCGGACACGCCGCAGGCAAACTCGAAGAAGTAGATGAGCGCACCCAGCGCTTCCTCGCCGATCTCCGGCAGGCGGATCTCGGTGACGGGCACGCCGCCGGAAATGTGCGCGGCCTTGGTCGCCTGCATGGCCTTTTCGTTGATATAACTCATCTCGCGGCCCGCCAGATAGTTCAGGCCGTCCAGATTTTCTTCGTCGGACGGAACAGTAACAGATGTTCTGGAGTTGTCGAAGAAGACAACCGTTTCCTGCAGCATGCGGATGCCATCCTGGATATACTGGCCCATGGAGTGCAGATCGGGGGTCAGATCAACGGAGGCCGGGAAAATACCCTTGCCGTCCTTGCCCTCGGACTCGCCGTAAAGCTGCTTCCACCATTCGGCCATGAAGCGGAACGCGGGCTCGTAGGCAGCCAGGATTTCAATATTCTTACCGTCCGCGTACAGAGCCTGACGGCTCATGGCGTACTGCACGGCGGCGCTTTCCACACCGCGCTTCAGCGTATCCTCACGCTCGGCCTGTGCACCGTGCATGAGCGCTTCAATGTCGATGCCGCAGCAGGCGATGGGAAGCAGGCCCACAGCCGTCAGAACGGAATAGCGGCCGCCGACATTATCGGGCACAACAAAGCTTTCATAGCCCTCACGGGACGCAAGCGTCTTCAGAGCGCCGCGCGCCTTGTCTGTCGTGGCGTAAATGCGGCTCTTTGCACCCTCCACGCCGTATTTCTTCTCGAGCGCAGCCTTAAAAATGCGGAACGCGATGGCAGGCTCGGTCGTCGTGCCGGACTTGGAGATGACGTTCACGGAAAAATCGCGGTCGCCGATCATGGCGAGAATCTCCGTCACAGCGTCAGAGGAAATGCCGTTGCCGGCGAAATAAATGTCCGGGGTGTTCTTGGGCAGGGCATTGTAATTCGGACTCTTCAGCAGTTCAACCACAGCGCGTGCACCAAGATAGCTGCCGCCGATACCGATGACGACAAGTGCCTTGGAGTCAGACTGGATCTTCTTCGCAGCCTTCTGGATGCGGGCGAATTCTTCCTTGTCATAATTTACCGGAAGATCGACCCAACCAATAAAGTCATTGCCCGCGCCGGTACCGTTTACCAGCGTGTCAAACGCGGCCTGCGCCGCGGTCTTGTCCGGCTGCTTGGCATAAAACTGCTTTGCGCCTTCAAAATTGATGCTTACCATATTGATCGCTCCTTTTATGATGAGAAAATAACAAAAACCGATGCGCGGCGTTAAGCTTCCGCGTCGCGCGCGAGAAGCGCCGCGCCGATCATTCCGGCCTCGTTGCCGAGCACGGCGGGGACGAGCTTGCCGCGCGTGGAATAGAAGCACTTTTTGCTGACCTTGTCCTGCAGGGGGTCAAACAGGAACGGGCCCGCCGCGCTGAGGCCCCCGCCGAGGGCAAGTACCTCCGGGTCGAGAATATTATAGATCGACGCGCAGGCGGAGCTCAGGTGCTCGATATAGTCGTCGAAAACGGCGGTCGCGGCGGGGTCGCCTGCCTTGGCGCAGTCGGTGACGAGCTTGGGCGTGATCTTCGCCGGGTCGCTGCCGGTCTTCTCGGCCAGCATACTCTCCGGATGGGCCTGCATGGCTCGGCGGCCCTCCCGCGTGAGCGCGGACGCGGCGCAGTAGGCCTCCATGCAGCCGTGATTGCCGCAGGTACACGGCTCGCCGCCGTCGACCAGATACGCGTGGCCCAGCTCAACGCCGTGGTTCATGCCGCCGTTGAACATTTTGCCGTTCAGAATGATGCCGCCGCCAAGCCCCGTGCCGAGCGTCAGCAGAACGCCCGTTTTGCAGCCGGTGAACGCGCCCTTATAAAGCTCGGCCAGCGCCGCGCCGTTTGCGTCGTTCGCAATATAGACGGGAATGCCGGGGAACTGCTCCTGCAGCAGCTTCCGCAGGGGTACATTGTGGAAATCCAGATTGTGCGCGTCAAGAACCGTCTCGCCGCTCGCGTCGATGCTGCCGGGGACGACCGCGCCGAGCGAGCCGACGTCGCAAAGCGCCGCGTTCTTCTCTTCCAGCAGCGCAAGGACTGCCGCGCGGATCTTTTTCGCCAGATCCGCCGCCGTCGTGTGCGGGAACGGGACAGACGTCTCGGCGGTCAGCTCCAGCGCCTCGTCCAGCAGGCCGATCTTGACGTTGGTTCCGCCGATGTCAATGCCGATCTGATACATATGCAGTGCCTCTTTTCCTTTCAGCCTCATCCATGGACACTCCGGGTGTCAGGCCATTTCTTACTGAAAATAATACGACGGTCCAGTCAAAAAAGCAAGAAGTGCTGCAATTATTTTTTCTCCGGCTCCATAAGTCCGCGCTTCTCCGTCATATCCGCAGGAGAAAGTGGCTCTTGCGATACTCGAGGACGCCGTCCTTTTTCATCCGTCCAAGCTCCAGCGACAGGCCGCTGCGCTCGACGCCAAGATAATCCGCAAGCTGCTGTCTTGAAAACGGAATGTCAAATTCGCAGGTCCCAAGCCGCTGCGCCTCTGCGGAAAGGTAGGACATGATCTTTGCGCGCGTGGTGCGCTGGCCCATGTGTGTGAGCTTTTCACCGAACCGCAGGTTCTTTTCGGCAAGCTCGCCGAGAAGATTGCGGATGATGCGGCTGTGCCGGGCGCAGGCGGACGGGCACATGGTCAGCACGCGTTTGACGTTCAGAAACAGCACAGTCGCGGGTGTTTCCGCCGCGACGCTCACCTTCAGCACCGAACCGGGTGCGCAGGCATAGGCGGCGGCGAAGGTCTGTCCCGGCCCTGCCTTGGACAGAATATTGCGGTTGCCCCAGACGTCCTCCTGCTCGACCAGAACGCTCCCGGACAGCACCAGACCGATCGATTCCGCCGTATCGCCGGCACGCAGCAGCAGCGCATCCTTCGGGAAACGCGATGCTTTCGTTCCAAGACAGGCGAGCATGGCCGTAAGCTCCTGTTCGGAAATACCGGAGAAGAGCGTGGAAGACCGGATCACGGATAAAAATTCCTGCATATTTTCCTCTTTCGTTGAAAATTCAACCGACCTGTTGATTTTATTCTATTATAATATAGCCACAAACGCAAGAACCCGAATCATGAAAGTGAGGATCTCAAAATGGAACACACGATGTTTTGTTTTCAGTGCGAACAGACGGCGGGCTGCACCGGCTGCACGGGAAAGGCGGGCGCGTGCGGCAAGAGCGCCGGTACGGCGAAGCTGCAGGACGAGCTGACGGGCGCGCTCATTGGCCTTGCCCGCGCGACGGACCATGCGCCCGGCGTGAATGCAGGCACATGGCAGCTTCTCATCGAGGGTCTGTTCACGACCGTTACGAACGTGAGCTTTCACGATGAGACCATCCGCGCGATGATCAGCCGCGTGCACGCGGAAAAATCGCGGCTCGTGCCGGGCTGCGCGGCCTGCGCTGCCGCGTGCGGACGAACCGGCGATTATGACATGGCGCAGCTCTGGGACGCGCAGGAGGATATCCGCAGTCTCAAATCCCTGATTCTCTTTGGCGTGCGCGGCATGGCGGCCTATGCCCATCACGCCATGGTTCTGGGCTATACCGACGAGGAAGTGAACCGCTTTCT